>MDTB01053140.1_pt1 | contig 14589 bp, 13 predicted proteins | sample 811161 | NCBI WGS metagenome assembly MDTB01 (sample SAMN05326650, study PRJNA326480) | marine metagenome | isolation source: seawater | place: Mediterranean Sea | collected 2009
CAAGATATGGTAGATATTCTGCTGTTGGTTCAGCGTACCGATAGGCATATTTGTATGCTTGGTACGAACCTCTCATATCAGCTGTTTTCTCAAGTGCATACCCTAGTCCTAGCCATAAACTTGACTGTGTTTGGTCGATTGATAGTAGATTTTTGTAGGTTTCTATCGCAGCATGAAACTGGTTTAATTGCAGTTGCAGGTAGGCAAGTCTTGTGTAGTAGCCTATATTGTCTAGAATCTTTGGCTTTATGTCGAATAGGCTGATTGCCTGTTTGAATTCCCCTTCTTTCATCAAATGATCACTACAACTGATTACAACATTCTGCTGATTGGTCATTTGCTTTTTTGCGATCCGGCAAAATTCCGATACATTCATCCATTGATCATGCTTTTGTAGGTTAGCCGTTACAAATTGTAGCAATTCTGAAAATTCTTGCGCATTAACATTTTGTAGTACTTTCTGAAGTTGTACAAGGTCCCTTCTAAACCAGGCTTGCTGAATACTGTATGTTGTGTCTTGTACTGACTCACGTACATCCATACTCGATTTTGCTAGTGGTGGGTGTTTCATTTTCCCTGCTACCAGTGGCCGTTGTTTTGCTGTTTGCTCTGGTAATTTTTGAACTTTTATGGGTGGCGTATTCTCTACCTCTTCGTACACAGTTTTGGATTCCTTGGTCGTGTGACTGCTTTGGTTAAGCGTATTTGTGTCTGATGATGCTACTGCTGCTACTTTATTTAAGGCATGACTTGTTGCTTTCGCATGATTACTTACCTTTGGCCGATCGCTAAGCGTTGTGGTCATTGGATCTGCGATTACTTTTCTTGCATCGTTACTTTGTTTATAATCGTTTACTGATTTCTTGCTAGCACCGGTTTTACTAGAATATGATACTATGCTTAAGATATCACTACCTGTGTAGTATGCAACTGCAATCATGCCCAGTATGACTAGTTGTGCTGCAAGCAATATTGTAAGCCAATCGTATTCTCTCTGAACTTGTGTATTGAGGGGATTGGGTATTTCGTAGCCTATTTTTCCTGCGTGTTGCTGACTTTCATTATCTGTTGCTGACATTATTACTCCTGTCTAAATGTTGCCGAAGTGTTTGGCAAGGTATATTACAATCAAGGCTATATTGAGTATTAAAACGCATGCTATAGACCACAACTTCCAATTTGAAAGTCCGTAGCGACTTATTCCATGCTGACTCAGTGCTTTGAGAACGTCTGATCGGTTAACTTGGTATGTGTTGTTACCTGCTGCTAGTAGCATGGCTTTATGGGCGATAATATTGATGTTTCTTGGGATCCCTTCGGTGTATTTTGCTAGAACACTGAGTGCCGATCTAATAAATATTTCTCTATAGTTACTGCCCGCAATGTATAGCCTGTGTTGCACGTATCGGCTTACTTCATCGGCTGTCAATGCACGAACTTTATAAGCAAAGCAAATTCGTTGCTTGAGCTGCCTAAATTTATGCTGATTAAGCTTGATGTCTAACTCGTCTTGCCCAAATAATATAATTTGCAGTAAGGGCTTGGACTCATACTCAAGATTGGTTAATAACCTAAGTGACTCGAGTAATCTATCTTCCATTGCCTGCGCTTCGTCGATAATGAGCACAATTTTTTTGTTTCCTTCACGGTAGCTTACTAAAAGATTTTCAAGGCAACTTAACAACCTATCACTGCTCTGATCTTGTTGCTTATCGGCTTCGTCTGTAGTGGGTCGTGCAAGCTGTTGGCAGATACTTGAGACCAGCTCTAATGTCGTAAGATTGGGATTTCGTATTTCGCAAACTTTAAACCCCTCATCATCTAAAAGTTTTTCTCGTATGCACCCAGCAACGATTGATTTTCCTAAGCCAATATTCCCAGTAACTTTAATCAAGCTATCCTGATTGGATATAGCGTACATGATCATATTGATCGCTTCTTCATGTGGGGTTAACTGGCAGTAAAAGTCTACATCTGGATGTATGATAAATGGGTTTCTATCTAGATTGAAAAAACCTTCTATAATCACTTGCGTACCTCATTGTTTTTTATTGACATATCATGCTTTGGGATAAAGTTCCTAAGCATATTCCTTATTGGCGTATTATGGGCCTTGCCAGCTGACTTTACCCTACTTTTAAAACCGTCATCTACGAGATATTTGTGTTTTTGTGTTTTGTGAATATCGGCGACTTTGCCAAAATTCCTATCGGGAAGTAATACATTCGTTTTACTCAAGTCTACGATTTTTGGCATCATTACAATGACCAATTCAGAAATATCTGATGTATCAGAATTCGATTTATCCAATTGGCCACCTGGCAATCTATTATGATTTGAACTAGTAATGCGCTTTATTAAACCACCTATAGCAATAAACTCACCGTTTCTGGCTTTGATAATTTGGTCTGACTCTCTAATGGACGTTTGCGGAATCTCTAAAATGGTATCTGCCCCTGATGTTGTAGCTGATAACTGAGTTGGCGTGACCTCACTAACGATAGGATGTATGTGCAGTATCACTTCATTATCGTTTACAATTTCTGGTGTTACATCCAGTGCAATTCCAGAAAAGAATGGCTTAGTGTTTATGGAGTTATTTGTTTGTGTTGAACTTGAATTGACCGAAGTTGTGCTGTTCGAATCGAGTGCGTAGAACTTTTCTTCCCCAACTTTCATGATGGCTTTTTGCTTATTCATGGTGACGATTCTAGGACTTGAAAGCACCGTTACGCTGCCTTGATGTTGCAGATAATTCAAGAAGACCTGAAAAGCCTTGTCTGGACTGCCTACATTACCTGAAGGGGGATTGTAAATTGCTTTGTCGGCACCGCCTTTATTAATGTTAAATATCCCTATACCATTGAGTGAATCGGTCACATTAATCTTGGGGAGATTAAGGTCCAACCCAAATTTGTTTCCTCTATTAAGTCTGACTTCGATCAGTTTTGTTTCTATGACAACCTGTCGATCGTAAATATTGCGTAGTCGATCGATCAACTTATCCACATGCTTCATTGCGTCCGGGTAGGCACGTACTACAATCGTACCAAGTGCTTGGTTTACATCCACACTGGGTTTTTGTTCCGCTACAGCATTTAAACTATATATCTGCGCTAACAAGAATACCACAATACATCGGTACTGGTGTTTGGTAATAAAGGGGTTTAAGGTATTAAACATAACTGATGTCTCTTTCATGTTGGGGGGTTGATTGTGTCCTGTAATCCGACTCAATTATCGCTGAGATTGTTGTGCTGATATCTTGCCATATATTTTCTATGTCAAATGTCGTCTCTAGCGTTGAATTACTTGTGGACGCACTTCCTGAACTTTCGTTTCCTCCTGCGACTTGCATGGATGATGAACCTTTTCTTTTAAGTGCTAATCCTTGAATAGTATATATTTTTGTCTCAAGCCGTCTCGGTGTTACGTATATGGTGTCATCTATTCTTTTAAAGTAAACATTATGCACACTGCTTAATAGATCCATAATAGAGTCTAAGGTCACTTGCACGAGATCAAATGTAATATTACCCTTTACCTCTTCATCAACCACCATATTCGTATTTGTTTGCTTTGAAAGTGTGTAGAAAAACTTTTTAGCGGGAACATTGTTAGCAGATATATTGTAGAGTTTTTTATCTTTTTGTTTGGTTTTTGCAGGATTGCGTAATGATTTGTCGAAGCTTGGGGGCATTTTGATATTTTTATTCATTCTAATCTTAGCTTGGTAATGCATATTACGGATTTCTTTTTCTATGGACGACTTTGATTCCTCTGAAAAGTCTTTCTCATATTGGCATCCACTGATGAATAGAATCACTAGTAATAGCTCTGCTAACCTTCTCATTTTCACGTCTTTTTGCTCCTTGATCTGGATACTATTCTATCTTCATAAAGACGCAATAGTATGGTTGTACTCTCTGATTCAATTTTCACATGATCACAGTCGATCTTTGCTATTTTACCGTTAAGGTACCTATCACCTTCGTAGTAGAGCACCCCATTGAACATCACTGATCGCTTCTGTTTGCTATCATTTGAATCGCAAATATACATATCTGGCAGTGTGTCTGCTTGATTTTGGTATTGTGTTTTCTCGGCTAAACGCTTCTCGTATTCATTCTTCGGCTCTGTAACATACAAGGGAATGAAAGGATCTCGGTATACTCTGCTTTCTACAGCCTGTGCGGATGCAAAGAGCAATGATAAGGTAATTGTTAAGCTATTTAGCAAGTACATAAAACGTCACCGATGCGTATTTGGCTGGAAACTTTCCAGCATCATAGATAATTTCATTCCAAAATATATAAGGGCAATTTTCTTCAAGATAACCAATAATATTTCGGATATCAAGTATATCTCCACCTACAATCATATTAACTTTATAAGCTGTAATATTATCAGTTGCATATCTGGTAATCTTAACTTTAAATGGGTCAACTTTGGTTAGTGTCATCGCTACTGTGTAGGAATTACTATTGTCTTTCACCGCATTGGTTAGTACTTTGTATAGCTCTTTTTTGGTTAATAGTTGATCTTGGTAAATATGATTTTGTACATCTTGGGCGTATGACTTTTGTAGAGTAAGATAGGAAGATCTTTCTTTCAGCTCTTTGATTCTATTCTGGTGATGTTTATCTGTAAGCATCATTACTGGTAACCAATAAAGTGCATATAGTAGAATAGCTGTCAAGCTCATCTTAATTGTTATATCTCTGACTCTTAATGTATTTACAATCACCTGTAGCCTCCTATGAGCCTGCGGGGTCAAGCTTTAAGTACTCGCCCTCTGCATAATTACTAGCCATAAAACCCACAGCGTCTATCCTTGATTTAGACGTATTATTTTGTAGACTGATTTTTAGATTCGCCCTTATTTTAACTTGCTGTGTGGCGTTAGCTGTTTTTCTATCGATGATGTCGATAAACATTTTATCACTTGCATTTTCTATGAATATATCCCTTGTATTGATGCCAGCTTTTCTTGTTAAGTATTCAACATATTCATATACATTTCGACTGGTGTTTTTGGATTTGTCTGTATTCCTCGCCCATCCCTGTATAAAAAATCTACTTGTGTCAAACTGAAAAACCATCGATCTTAGCCAAATATTGTTTGGCGTGTCATAAAGTAATGTCGTGAAAAACTGATCCCAATTTGGCCTATAAACCCCAGAACTCGCTGACTCGACTGCTGTAAAATTCTTTAGGTTTTTGGTGCTGCTTATATCCCCTAGTGCAACTTGCTTTTCCCAATAATTTAGTTGTTCTTTTTGCCGGTAATATTGATATCCTGAGGTTCCGACAACCAATAAACTAATTAACATTAGCATCGCAGATAAGTATTTCCAAGGAATGATAGGAATATTGAAATTTTCAAAATAATAATGCAAATCTATTTTTTTATCTTGAACTGCCCGCATTGCTGCTTGTAAAATCATTTCCTCAAAACTTGTCTCTTGGTGCTTTTTTATCCCTTTTATGCCTAAATCGTTTTCCAGAATATGAATAAGCTCTTGATCTTTTTGATCAGAAAATTCAACATAATGTATATTTCTCCCCTCCTCAAAAACATGAAATCCTTGCAGGATAGGTACGGTATCGTGCAGAATGATGGATCGCATATCCGATACATCGTGGTCTATTACAGCGCGGTTATACTGCACTAATCTATTTTTTTCATAGCATGCTGTGAAAACATTATTACCTGATGAGAATATAACGACAGACCGCTCGTCTCCACCGCCTAAATGCTCTAGTAAATGATAAAAGCTCATCACGCCATCACATGCTTTGCTAATAAAATAATCTTTTAGCTGACCAGAGTTTAGATATTCGCTCATATCTTTACTTTCATACTTTGCAATCATACAGGCTGATTTATCAATTCCTATTCTTGATGAATAAACGCCCTTCCTTTTTGCGCTGTAACGCTTCTTGTATATCTGATGGCTATGAACCGTATCGCCATGCCATATCGCTGTACTTGCTCTCGGATCTATAACTGCAACGATGTTGTGCTCACAGAGTTTTTCATATTGACCGAGTGCTTGTACTGCTGTGACAGCCGTGACCTCGTCGTGTTTTCTATCGTAGTTGGCACACACCAGCTTTTTGCTACTTTTGAGAATGAACGATACAGCTTGTTCTTTAACTGATGAAATAAAGAGTGTGCTATCCACTTGATGTATCTTCCATTGGCCGTGTTGATATAATACTATCTTAATACAACCACAACCAGTGTTAGTATCAAAATTTATCACATTTGAGACTAAGTTATTGTAAAAAAATATTATTATTCGGACATTACTTGCATACTAAGTCCTAATAGGCCTTTCTGCTTTAAAATGGCACCATTTTCGACTTTTCCCACTAAAGTATGCCAGTATGCACACGCACACAAACGATTTAGGTGATTATCTATATAGGTATAAATTATATCTATAAACCTATATATATTAGACCTATAAAGTTTTTTTGTGACTTTTTGACTAGGCCTTAGTGATGGCTTGATATCGATACAAACAACCTTTACCTTGTTTTTTTCGCTCCCCATCCAATTCGCCCATTCACAACCCATCTTACCAGCCCTTTGCATACTTAGCTTAAAGGCATATCTGGCACTTTTTGGATCATTATCTGATATGTCACCGAGACTATCCCTGTACCATTTTGCGCCTGTTGGCGCAGCTAAAACCCCAACTTTGGAGGCATTTAGTAAACCTATTAATTCTCCTGCAATCATTTTCGGGACATAGTTATTTATCCAATAATGCTGCTCATGGTTACACCAGTAGTATTCTTTTGGATGCTTTGTATAGTGGCTAAATAATACGGCGTCTAGTCTGTCTATTTTCATTTTGATTCTAGAAGTCATTAGTTTGATCTCACTTCGTAGCTTTAGATTTGCATAGGTATATTCTATACAGCTATCTGGATAGGCCTTATTTAATTTTACATATTGATAGTAGGATTCAACAAAAGTAGCTGCGTGTATGATAACTCCGGCGCCCTCACTTAAGCATCGACTTGCTACAGCATATCCAAGTGGATTATCTACGCCTATAACGAGCACTTGAAGATCAGCTTTATTTTCCTCTACCATATCCACCATCTCATAAACTATTCGTATTTACCAAATAATCTTTCTAAGCACCGATTTTTGTTATCGGGCCACGTCGCTTTTAGGGTATGCCAGTCGCCCTTAGGATTCCAATAACGGATAGATACTGCATGCAGCATCAATCCACTATTTTCATGCATCTTTGAAAAAATTCTATTTTTATCAAAATCGCCGTATTTATCATCTCCTACTATCGGATAACCATCTCCTGATAGATGCCGTCTTATTTGATGATTACGCCCTGTTTTGATTATCACTTCTACCATAGTTTCCGACTGATTCGTTCTTAGTGGCGTGATATAGGATTTAGCTTCTAGCACTTTTCCTCGATCTTTATCTGTATCCCCTCTACGAGCCAGGGCTTTGTCTAGGGATTTCTTTTCTCGTATAATACCAAAAACAATACCTTGGTATGTCTTAATACATCTAGATTCTGACCAGTGGTCTTGTATTGCACGACAGCTGGATCGAGATTTTGCAAGAATTAAACATCCTGATACTGGCTTATCTAAGCGGTGGACCAAATAATAACGACGACTATGCATATGGGATAGTACATCTACAATCCCCCATGGGGTATCAGTACCTCCATGTACGGCAATTGACGCTGGTTTATTGATTACCAAAACATGCTCATCTTCGTAGAGGATTTGATCTTTTAATTGTATCGTTAACCGCATGGGTGGTTGTGCTTTTTCTGGCTTTTCCTCCCATGGGGGTATACGAATCATCATACCTTCTGATAATCTATCCGTGGGCTTAGTTCTTTTTTTATCTACTCGCACTTCGCCTTTACGAAGTGCTTTATAAACTCTTGACCTTGGTATACCACGACACATCTTCATGATGAAATTGTCTACTCTTATTCCATGATCGTCAGCTGTTACCTTTAGCATACGTACTGGCATACGATTTCGTCGTGAGTGGATTCGGTTATTATACGGTTTTCATAGACTGTGAATCAAGATATTTTCAACTTCCATATAACCGCTGGTGCGAAACTTGCGTCCGTTGCTTTGATAAAATCACAATCACGTAATAAAAACATGCATCATTTGTAAAAAATCGTGTCATTCCAGGTTTTTTATAGTACTATTCCATCAAGAAAATTGTAAAAATCAATATGCCTATTCGATATCGAGGAAAGAAGCAACAAAACAATGACCACACGAATCCTGTAGATTCTGAAATTCGGACTATTAATAGAAGTCTTCTCCGACCTTATTCTAAAGATCAAGCTGCCCTTCGACCTAATGTACCGCTCGATCAGTGGCCTCGTTCGTGGATACAAGATCATGGACCTCGCTTTTATGATCATTTTTTACACCTGCATTTTAATAGCCCAGATTCAAGAAAAACATTAGATGCAATCTATAAGTTGATTCTTACTTCTAACAAATGCCCCTACCGTCTCGTTGAGAGCACATCCATTACTGATCAATTCGTTCAAAACCCTATTAGGAGAAGCCTTGGGGCATTGCTTATTTTCATTCGACGAGAGAAAATTCAGCACTGCGGTAATTGTATCCAACAAAGGACGCTTAACCATCTTGCACATCCCTTTATTCTCACTAAAAATCAACTTTCAGAAATGCAAAAGATCAACTGCGATCAGCTAGATGAAGACTTCTGGAAAACAAAACTTATAAATTTTCTGCATCGTTTAAATTATGATACACAGCCCGATACCATGTGCCTTACGGATCTTTTTTTTCTGTGTTTACATGTGATTATTATCAGAGAATTTAGAAATCACCAAGATGATCTGCTCATCGTGCTAAAATCGATTTCTCTCTTACACCAGTGTGATGACGATTGGATTAGAAATCAGCATCTATCTCTCCTTTCGGATTACCTTATTCTCTTACCCAAATCTCACACATTCTTATCTTACACAAAGTCGTTTGCCTATCAATTGGTCAACCAACTTTCTTTTTTTGTTCGTGGAACTGCTTACCTAGACCCACCTACTTCTCTGTATGATCGCTACCACGACTTAGTTAGGCAAGCGCCACTCAATACGAGACAGGTACTAGAGGTAAGCCATAAAATTATGCAACATCTTCAACTTAGCAACCCGGTCACTGCGAAAAATCTTTTTGTTTTGATGCTCAATCATATCATCAAAATAGAGGACTTTTCGTATCGTAGTGAGGCGCTACTAAACTGGCTTGTATTAAATCTTAACATTTTTACCGTCAATGACGGCAGTGCATCTTCTGAGCATTTTAGTTTGGTAAATAGTGTTTTAGAGTACTGTGCTAATCATTTTTTTCTCCAGGAATCAATCACCACCATTCATACAATCTTTAAACGGTGTATTGCACCACAACTCTCATTCCAAATGCTCTTTGCAAACAGCACACCTTCTCTTTCGGTGCTTAATTATTTAAAACTGCCTGAAAATGCTGAATTCATTAAAGATCCTTCCCTCTCTAATGCTCTAAGCATCTACACAACTAAAAATGCATCACTTAAAGGCTCACCTGATGTCAATGGTATCAAAAATATAAAATCTAAGCCCCAGGACCGTTCTGCAGCATCCGCCCTTAATTCACATCAGGATACGTATGACGAACTTGCAAAAAAGCATCGTGATCTAGAAAATAAGATTGCAGATATTCATAGTATTAGGCTCCAGTCGGAAGAGGCCTTGGAGCAATCCAAAACCCAGCTTGTTGCTAGCCAGAAGCTCAGTAGCGATTTTCAATTGAAAATACAACAACAGTGTAAAACCCTGCAGCAACTTAGATCTGCCCTGCAAAGCGCAAATGAAGCGACCGAGAGATTTTCCGAACAAAAACAGTTATTAGAAGCTGAAATTTTAAAAAAAACGGCTGCATTGCGACTAGCATCTGTAAAAACTCAAGATCTTCAAGCCCAAGTCTCGCTATTAATCCAAAAACAAAAAGAACCATGCCGGCATGATGGTCGAAATCAGGGCACTCAAACCTTGCCTTTATCGCAAGTGTATAGCCATTTTTTTCATCAAGACCCACCGCATATAGACCTTTCACCACGTCTAGGCATTCTGAAATCGCCTTTGAACCTAATTGCCACGACCTTATCTGCTCTGTCATCTACTATCACCTGGACAGGAACATCTGCACTATGCCTTATTCGAGACCATGGCTCCATTGCAAAATGTTTACCCGCGGAGCATCTTTTTAAACATGAGGATATTGACTTGCAAATCGCAACAACCCAAGACCTTTCATCGGTTGTTCAAACTTTGTTAAGTGCACTTCAAGAACACTATGATATAGTATCTTGTCCAGGCACATCGACCAAACACAACAAGATATCTTTTATGTTAGGCATGGCTAATGGTGTTAGTCTACCGATTGATATAAAACTCCATTCAGCTGCCTTTCCAAGATGTAACCCTAGTTCGCTGTATCTATCTTGGAATAGTAAAGGCTGGTGTTTTGATTATAGAGATCTAACCCTCTGGCAACGTGAGTTTCTTTATTGCAGCTCATTTTTATCGATAGAATCTTTAGAAACCAACTACACGTTCTACTGGGCTTTACATCAGCATATCAAACATCTTACCCTCGGCACTTCAACATCCTGTACCGCTAGGCTTCTCAAAAAAGCTTTTGATGCTATATCTGACAAGGGATCGATTGCAGCAGATATTTATTCCATACTATTCAAGTTTCAAAATACGCCATATTGGGCTGCCTGCCTTGATGTAATCGCTACACCACTTCACTTAGAAAATAAAACATTACTGACTTATATGCTTCCTGATGAAGCGACGTTTGCTGTTTCTATAGATTTGTCTTCTGCCATTGATAGACATAGCTTTCTTTGTATACTTAAATCATCCTGGCAAAAACAAGAACGGAGAAAAGAGCTGCTTGATAGTACATCTCCGATTGACTGGTCTACAATAGAGACCTTAGAGAAACCAAGTAACTATCGCCCATAAATTTCTTTTACCCTAGGATCTTCCTGATTGATGATAAGAGAAATATTGTCGTCATTGATAAGTGATAAAGACAAAGACCTTAGATCCAAAAAATCATCCTATTCAAGGAAAATTTATATGAAATACTTTTCAAAAAATATGAATAAAACTGTGATGGCAATCGTGGTAGTCGCTCTTGCACATAAAGTTGGGAGTGTTTATCGTGAAGGCTATGAGCTAAAATCTAAAACTACTGGTGCTTCGGATATTAATTTTAGTACATCAAAGGAGATTGAACCTCAATCCCGATCTACCGCACCATCACCTACTAGTGCTCATAAAATGAAGCTCCTTTCTCCTCCTAAGAATACCAATCAACTTTCTCGTGGTCTATCTGTAAGGGCATTACCTATTAGCGTGGTAATTGATATGGATAATCAAAAAAATATTATTTCCCCATCAGGTCATACAGCAAATCCTGATCCATCGCATTCTGGTTTAGAGAAAGGATAGTGAGCGACCAATCCCTAACCAGGGGTTCTAAGAATCGTGTAGCGCTGCATCAAGTATTGAAAACCACCATCTGCATCATGCAAAATTCTCTTTTATCTATTTAACCTGGCGCCCTTTTAGCAACTCTTTTAATAGATTATCCGTGATGCGTGATGCCATTTTCAAATATCTATCCGGCTTAGCACTAAACGCTTGCTGCGTTGTAGTGATGGCAATCGTTTTGGTTTGGCTTGCCTTTAAGCTATTTTTTGCAGCGACTATATCAGAATCTCTATCGCCTACCATAACATAATACACAAACTCCGGAGACGACTTTTGGATCGTATCGATCATCCTAGGATGTGGCTTGTATAGCTTTTCTACGACCTCGTCATCAGCGCAGACAATATACGAAAAAAAGCTGTTGTCAACCTGGTTATCCTTGAGCTCTATTTAAAGGAGGTCTCTTGATTTATTTGTAGCGATAGCAAGACAATAACCCGACTCTTTTAGGTGTTGTAGCATGGGATATGCGCCTCGATACATTTTTTTACTGGTTTTACTGTATAGTTTACGAAAACGGCACACTAATTCATCTAGCCATTTTTTCTGTAGAGCGTTATGTATATCTAAATCCGGAAAAATAGTAGGGACGATTGTCTCTCGAAAACGTTGCCCTATATGCTTTTTTAGTGTGCTCTTGCTTGGATACTCCCAATGGTTTGCAAATGTATACTGCTGAGATTGCTCCTTCATGTACTCACAAGCCTGGTATTGGCTTTCAACTAAATGATCACCTATCTCCAGAAGGGTATCATCCCAGTCAAATATCACCATCGTATTTTGTCCGATATGGCTTATACTATTCCTATCATCTTGCGTAGTCTTATTTTCCATCTTTTTATTCACTTATTTACGAAACCAACCTACTGGGTGGAACGATATGCCTAATTTATTGACGTTGGTGTATACATTTTTACCCAGTCCTATCCTTTGATATTCAGCGTTTAGCCAAATATCATTCGATAGTGGCACATGCATCCCCATCGCTGCACTCAGTCCTTCAAATATTTTATCTTCATATTTGTAGTTACTTGGGTTTAACGTGGCCATTTTTGCCCTACTCAGCCCTAAGGTTATATAAGGGTATATCTTCAACATATGGATCGCACCTTCAGGAGCGTAATGAATATCTATCGATTGGTAATGCCCTGAAATATCATGCTCTACTCTCGCGATAATATCTTTCTTAACCCTATATCCGATACTCAGTATAACCGATTTGTTGATTTCCGTAGCTGATGATATCGAGAAAGACCATGGATCACGTTTTGTTGCTATTCTTTTATCCATGCTTTTCGAATACATGACCTGTTCTTCTGATACGTTTTTGTCTGCCCAGGCATGATAAGGTGCACCCATCATGCAGAGAGTCCATAGTACGCTTATGTATACATTCTTTATCATCGCATATGCTCCTTAGTCACTACTTGGTAGACTCAATATAATCTACTATTTTGCTATTGGCAATAGATATCGATACCTTACTTTAACTTATATTTTTTAACATCTTATTGCTAGTCAAGCCGTACTTTAAAATACCTCGTTGCAGCATATATACTGATCAACATTAATACAATCAATGGCCAAACATTTGGCCACAAACCGACTATTGAAGAACCTTTTAGAAATACAGACCGACATATTTGTGTGTAGTACGTTGCAGGAATCATTGTACTGATCGCTCGTGCCCAGAGTGGCATACCATGGATAGGGAAGATGGTTCCAGATAGTAAAATCGATGGTAGCAGCACCATAATCGAAGCAGTAGTGGCTTCTAACTGACTTTTTGCCGTCACTGAAAAAAGCAGCCCTAAAGATAAATTGGTCACAATGTAGGGAAAGCTGACCATTAAAAATCCTATCATACTACCTTTAAACGGAATGCGTAGTAAAAAAATACTAATAGCTACAATAACCAATACTTGCGCATAGCCGATTAGTATATTAGGAATCAACTTACCAATGAGAATCTCTAGTGGTTTAACTGGGGTAGTGAGCAACATCTCCATGGTTCCCTGCTCTCGCTCATTGACTACAGAAATGGCTGTTAGATTAATCAACGTCGTTGTAAGAATAATACCTATTAGTGGGGGAATTAGACCGTACTTGGTAATAAGCTGTCCATTGTAGGCTCTATGGACAGCAGTATCGTAGGTAGATGCTGCGCGATTTGAGGTATTATAGGTAGCCAAGTCCGATCGCATTTTTTTTATGATCACCTCCATAGCATAGCTCGCTTGGCTGGATGTGATGGGATCGGTTGCATCGATCTCAAATGCTACTGGGTTTTGTTGGTTTTTTAAAAAATTGGCTGTCCAGTTTTCTGGGATGGTTATAATAATACTGATTTGCCCAAGTTTCATAGCTTGCTGGGCTTGCTCTTGGGTTGTTATATTTTGGACAAAATCGAAGTATTCTGTGTAGTGTAACCCCCTTAGCAAACTTCTGGTAAAACCGGTTTTGTCGTGATCAATCCAAACCGTCGGTAAGTGTTTAGGGATGGTATTAAGCACATAACCAAATACGATAATCTGCATCAATGGCATGATCAGAATCAAACGCATAATACTCGTATCACGACTGTAGAGTGCAAATTCTTTTTGCACAACCCCGAAAATACGGTTTAGAGCGCTGTATATACTCATGAGCAATCTCCTTTGTGTCTCACAAGCTCTATAAAGATATGTTCAATCGTTGTGTCAACTTTGGTTAAGTGTGCGTGAATCCCATGGTGCTCTATACATTTTCCAACACTAGCTGGTAATGCTTTTTTTCTCGTGCATAAATGTATAGCGCTGCCAAATACCACGACCATGATGTCTGGGTGCATTCTCTCAATCTCTTTTGCGACCTCATAAATATCGCGCCCTTTTAAACTAAAAACATGAAGGCTAGAAGTTTCAATTATAGAATCTTTGGAGCCAGTATTGACCAATTTTCCTTGTGATATAAAAGCCAGTCTATTACACCGCTCTGCTTCATCCATATA
>MDTB01166350.1_pt1 | contig 14589 bp, 14 predicted proteins | sample 811161 | NCBI WGS metagenome assembly MDTB01 (sample SAMN05326650, study PRJNA326480) | marine metagenome | isolation source: seawater | place: Mediterranean Sea | collected 2009
AAAATCGGGATTTATGAATTTTAAAAAACGTTTTTTATAATTTTCTATCTGATAATCTTGAATTGGAATATAGGTTTGTAAACGATTATAGGTTTTGTCTAGTAAATTAAACATTTCGTCTACATAGGGAATTATTTCTCTACGTCTTTTAAAATTTAATAATGTAAGATTATAGCGTTCCATAATAAGTTTAGAAAAACGCTTGACTTTTTCAGGTGATGAATCAAAATCATCAATCTTTATTTCATATTCGACCCATTTGGCAGCTATCTTAAATCCAAGTTGTTTCATATGTTTAGAATAATAAGGCTCATTGTAAAGAGTTATCATCGTATTTCGTTCTTCAAAACCCTCGATTAATAAACCTGCTTTATCCAAATTTGAAAAACCAACGGGACCTTCTATGATTTTAAGATTGTGCTCTTTCCCAAATTTTATTACTGATTCTATTAAGAGTTTTGTGACTTTTAAATCATCAATTACATCAAACCAACCAAACCGAACTTTACTTTTTTTAATTTCTTTAATTTCTATCCAATTAATTATAGCTGCAATTCGACCTACAATTTTACTATCTCTAAAGGCGAGATAAAATCTTGCATTTGCATTTTGATACACAGGATTCAAATCAGGGTCTATAGTCTCAATTTCGTCTTTAATTAAAGGGGGAACCCAATAAGTATTATCTTTATTTAAGGTGAATGGAAATTTTACAAAAGTGAGATAATCTTCCTTTGTCTTAGCTTCTTTTATGATAATTTCTTTTATCATACTCCTCAATTTCGCTTTGCTTTACGGTTTCTTTTACGTTCGGTTTTACTATTTTTCTTAAGTGTTTTGTTTAGTTTTTTTTCTTCTTTTTTTAATGCTTTAGATTGAATTTCTTCCGCCGAAACAAAATCCTTGTGAAAATCAAGTCTGTAAGATACTCCAAGATTTGCTAAAATTCTACTTGGAGTGCTTTTTGTTGATCCACCAAGGGTTCCCTCAACCTGAATATTATTAGAATATAAATAAGCAAATCCAAAACGAAATAGGTAATCGCTGTATAATTTGCTTTTACCCCGTTGGTGTTCAACATATACTGACCAATATGGATTAAGTGTATGTGTTAATGTAAGAATATAACCAATTTCAGGGTCTATAGATAAATAACGATCATAAGAAAAATTTGTAACAAAAACCCATGTTCCTAAAAAGTGTGATTGAGTGGCAAGCACACCTCTCAAATGTAAAAAAGGTTCTTTATCAGGAGGTACTCCAAGATTTTGAAAAAAAATAGGGCGATATATATTTCCAAATACATTATTAAAAGGGAAGGGGTTATTTTTTTCAAAATTTATGTTAGGACCTAAAGTCAATGATACTGCAGGAATTAAATCTCGTAATTTAAAACCATTATTAGCCTTCCAGCTGTATACATTCTGTTCCCTTTCTTTTCTAAATGGATCATAAATTAGATATTTAAGACCTATAAAATTTTGTAAAAACCCTTTTTTAGTGGATGGTAAAGGAGCAAGTCCGATTTTAGAATTTAAACTTCCTAACAAATATTTACTTTCTAATGTCAATTCTAGGGGCTCAAATAAAAATCCCCATCTTAATGCCATAAATCCAATACCACCACTAAAAGTAGAATTATTATATCCGTCATGCGAGTAATGATTAAATGCGAGACCAAACTCAGACTGAATAACATTTTTTCCCACCGAAAAAGCTCCTATTGATGCTCCCGGGCGATTCGAGTTAATCTGGTCAGTATATTGTGCTTGAATAGCAATTGAAAAAAGAATAAATATTAGATTGAATCTGCAGGATATCATCATGCAAATATAAGATAAGAATCTAGGTATTTTTGCTGCTAAGGTTTGTTAATGCGTTATAAAATTTCGCAGATTACATACGAAATAGTTACTTTTGATTTAAATTCAGTCATTTGGGAATAATTTTAAAATTTTTACTAATTGTTTTTGGTGGAATTTATCTTCTAAGATTAATTTTCCCTTTTTTATTTAAATTATTGATTTCAAACGTATTAAAAAAACACAATAAGGTTCCACCAAATAATACTAATAAAGAAAGTAGTAAAAAAACTACTTCTGATACACTAGGTGAATATATTGATTATGAAGAAGTGGATTAGTAAAACACTACCTGCATCCTTTGTTCTGCATATTATAATAGTATTTGGTCTTGCATTAGTAGCTCTATCATTTTACTATCCCTTGCTTTCTGGTAAAACTTTTTTACAGTCAGATATTCTTCAGTATGAAGGAATGTCAAGACAGTTGAAGGATTTTAGACTAAATACAGGGGAAGAGACTTTTTGGATTGATAATGCATATGGAGGAATGCCTACATATCAACTAGGTGCAAAATATCCAAAAGATTTTTTAAGTCCTATTTATAATTTTTTTAGAATTTTACCCAGACCTGCGCATATATTATTTCTTTATTTTTTAGGATCCTACTTACTTTTAATTTTAATAAGAATGCCGTCTCCAGTAGCACTATTCGGTTCTTTAGCTTTTGGATTTTCTACATATCTACTTATAATTCTTCAGGTAGGTCATAATACTAAAGCTTTGGCAATTAGTTTTTTCCCTTTTGTCATTGCAGGTATGCTTCTTCTATTTGAAAAAAAATGGTTTTTGGGTTTTATTTTAAGCACCTTAGCCTTAGCAATGCAAATCCGATCCAATCATTACCAAATGACTTATTACCTTTTGATTTTAATGATGATTTTCATTTTCGTTTATGGTTATGATTTTTTAAAAAAAGAAAAGATAAAAAGTTTTTTAAAACCTGTTTCAATTCTTTTTATTTCTCTTATTATAGCATTGGGTTTAAATGCTACACCTCTTTTAGCTACATCAGAATATTCAGAATTTAGTACTCGAGGGGCAAGTGAATTAAAACTAAATGCTGATGGAAGTCCTAAAGAACAATCTTCTGGTCTTGATTATAATTATATTACGGAATATAGTTATGGAATTTTTGAAAGTTTAAATCTTATTGCTCCTAGAATTCAAGGAGGTGGATCAAGTGAAAATTTAAAATCTAAGCATGGTGTTTATGACTTTTTAGTTGAAAATGGAGTGAGTCCTAACCAAGCTAATCAATTTTCAAAAAATGTTCCAACTTATTGGGGTAATCAACCTATTCTGGAAGCCCCTGCTTATATCGGAATTACAGTATTCTTTTTTGCTTTATTCGGGTTTTTTTTTAGTAATGGACCTTTAAGAATTGCTTTATTAGCGGGTACAATTTTTTCTCTTTTTCTTTCTTGGGGGAAAAATTTACCTTTCGTAACAGACCTCTTTATAAACTATTTTCCAATTTACAATAAGTTTCGCGCAGTTTCTTCTATTCAAGTAATATTAGAATTATGTATTCCAATACTCTCTTCTATTGGGATTTACAATATTTTCTTTAAGAATAAAAGATTCACTTTTTATCGATTTATAAAAATTGCACTAATACCAATAGTCCTTTTGGGCATAGTTTATTTTTCCCAAGGGCTCCTTTCATTTTCTGGATTAAATGATTCTTACTTAGGGGAAATCTACGGAGCAGAATTATTTTCTAAAATTAAAGAGGCTCGAGTAACTATTTTTCAGGAGGATATTTTGAGATCAATTATTTTTTGTTTTGTCTTAATTGCTTTAATCTATTTATACCATATAAAAAAAATTAAAAAGAAATTTTCATTAATAATTTTGCTATTTATTATGTTGATAGATTTATTAGGAATTGCAAATAGATATATTGATAGGGATGGTTTCGTACCGCCACGTCTTGCAGAAACTCCATTTCAAATAACCGCAGCTGATCAGGCAATCCATAATGATAATAGTCGTTTTCGTGTTTTTGAACCTCAATTAGGCTTGACAGGATCTAGAACCTCATACTTTCATAATGCTATTGGTGGATACCATGGCGCAAAACCCAGAAGGTTCGAAGAACTTTTTGAAGCCTATAATGTTCAACAAAATGCAGGAATTCTAAATTTTTTAAATGTAAAGTATATTCTTTTATCAGATGAAGAAAGTGGAAGTCTGAAACCATTACAAAACCCAAATGCTCTGGGTCCTGTATGGTTTATTTCAAACTTAAAAGAAGTTAATACTGCTGACATACTAATTCAAGAATTAAAAAACACAGATTTTTCAAATTCTGCTTTAATTCTAAAAGAAGACATTACTTCCATTATTAAAAAAAAATATGTTAAAGATTCTTTGTCAGAGATAAAACTTATCGATTCCCAACCCAATCATTTAACTTATAAAGTAAAAAATAATACACCGCAATTTGCTGTTTTTTCTGAAATGTTTTATCCTAAAGGGTGGAAAGCACTAATTGATGGTGAACCTGTAACAATTATTAATATAAATTATGTTTTAAGAGGATTACATATTCCTAAAAATTCTTCTCAAATCGAATTTATATTTAAACCAGAAGTTGTGGAAAGGGGTACAATTTTAAGAGTCATTAGTTTTTTAATTTTTATTTTGACAACCATTATATTTGGATATTTTAAGTACTTTAAAAAAACAACTTAAATGCAATGGGAATTGTAGCTAGACAATCTATTTTTAATTTATTCAGTATTGGTTTTGCCTTTTTAATAGGATCAATCAATATGCTATATTTATATCCCAATTTTCCAGGGAAAGAGTTTCAAGGTCTTATAGTTGCTCTTTTGGCAAATTCAAATTTAATTCAACCCTTTTTATCTTTTGGACTCCAACACACTTTGATCAAATTTTTTAGTAATTCTAAAAATAAGATGGAACAAGATCGCTTATTATGGTTTGTCTTACTTTTTCCATTATTGATTTTAGTTTTATTAATACCAGTGTATTCTTATTATAATATTGAAATTCTTAGTTTTTTGTCAAATGATAATGAAAGAGTAGGGCGTTTCCCCTTTTTAATTATAGCTGTAGCTATTTCTACAGCATACTTTGAGATATTTTTTAGTTGGTTACGTGTACATTTAAAATCTGTTTTTGGAAATTTTTTAAAGGAAGTTTATCCACGTCTTCTCACTTTTATCTTACTACTTTCCTATTCTTTTCAATTTATTGATTTAGACCAATTTATAAATTATCTAATTTTGGGTTATTACATAAGATTATTAACAATTATTGGCTACAGTTTTTCAACTTATATTCCAAGTTTCCAATTCAAACTTCCGCAAGGTTGGAAATCAATGCTTCGATATAGTGGTTTAATTTTTCTTTCAGGTGCAGCTGCTAGCTTTATTTTGGATATTGATAAGTCAATGATATATTCATTGATCTCAGACTCAAATGTTGCCTTTTATGCAGTTGCTATCTATATTGCGGCGGTTATTGAAGCTCCTGGGCGTGCGATGTTTCAAATAACAAGTCCTTTAGTTGCTGTTGCATTAAATTCAAACGACAAACCACGGCTAGAAAATTTACTAAAAAAAAGCAGTATAAATCTTATGATTGTGAGTGGATTACTTTTTTTAATAATAAACCTTAATTTAAGTGACTTTTATCAAATTATTAATCAAGATGGATATTCATCTGCCATAGGAGTTGTTGTTATTGTTTCTATTGGTAAACTTTACAGCATGTCAATGGGATGCTTAAATAATATTATTAGTAATTCTAAATATTATTCCTATATTTTTTGGTTCTCTGTTTGTTCGGCAATATTAGCGATAGCTTTAAATTATATTTTTATCCAAAAATATGGAATATTAGGAGCTGCATTCGCAACTTTAATTGTAATAGTATTTATAAATACCTGTAAAATAATACTCATACATTTTTTATTTAAAATTCACCCGTATTCACTAAAAACATTGACAATACTATTAAGTGTCATATTTATTTACTTTCTAGTATTTCTTGTTCCAAGCATTTTAAATCCATGGATATCAATATTTTTAAGAAGTTTTCTTATTTTGGGATTATTTTGTATTCCTCTATTTGTATTTAAACTCTCGAAAGATATCGAGATTCTTTTTCAGAAACTTTTCAAACAGTTATTTTAATTTATTAGCTAAATATCTCCCTGTATGAGAATTTGGTAATTTAATAATATCTTCTGGTGTACCCTGTCCTACTAAATAACCCCCTTTATCACCAGCTTCTGGACCAAGGTCAATTAGATGATCTGCACATTTAATTAATTCCAAATTATGTTCTACGACTACTATACTATGACCCTTTTCTATTAAAGCGTTAAAAGATTTAAGAAGCTTCTGGATATCGTGAAAATGAAGTCCCGTAGTAGGTTCATCAAATATAAAGATTACTTTTTCATTTAGAGTTGCTTGACTTATAAAGGAAGCAAGTTTAATTCGCTGTGCTTCACCACCAGATAAAGTTGCAGATGATTGCCCTAAAGTTACGTAGCCCATACCAACATCTTGTAAAGGTTTTAGTTTTTGAATTATTCGTTTTTGATCATAAATAGTAAAGAATTCAATAGCATTATCTACTGTCATTCGCAATAATTCATTAATATTTACATTTTTAAACTTTACTTCTAATATTTCATTCTTAAAACGTTTACCATTGCAGTTCTCACATTGCAAAACCACATCTGCCATAAACTGCATTTCAATAGTATTAGTTCCTTCTCCCTTACAATGATCACAACGTCCTCCGTCAACATTAAAAGAAAAGTGCTTGGGCTGATAATTACGATTTTTGGAAATATTAAGAGAAGCAAAAAGTGAACGGATTTCGTCATAGGCTTTTATGTAAGTTACTGGATTTGAACGCGAAGATCTTCCAATAGGATTTTGATCTACAAATTCTACGCCCTGTAATTTATTTAGATCTCCTTTTAATTCAGAAAAAGCACCTGGTTTTTCGTTGTAAATATTAAAATGACGCATAAGGGCTGGATTTAGAATTTTTTTTATCAAGCTTGTCTTTCCACTTCCTGAAACTCCACTTACAACAGTAAGAACCCCCAAGGGGATTTCAATATCTATGTTTTTTAAATTCTGTTCACGCGCTCCTATAATTTCAATTTTACTTTTTGAAATTCTTCTTTTTTCTGGAACTTTTATACTTCTAGTTCCATTTAGATATTCTGCAGTAAGACCGTTACTCTTAAGAATTGTTTTTAAGTTTCCTTGCGCAACAATTTCACCTCCAAAACTACCAGCTTTAGGACCAATATCGTAGATCCTATCAGCTGCACTCATTATTTCTTCATCATGTTCAACTACAATTACAGTATTTCCTAAATTTCTAAGATTTTTTATGATTTTAATTAGCTTTTCATTATCTCTAGAATGTAAACCAATTGAGGGCTCGTCAAGAATATACATTGAACCCACTAAACTACTTCCTAGAGAAGTTGCAAGTTGAATTCTTTGAGACTCACCACCAGAAAGTGAATTAGATCTTCGATTTAAAGTGAGATATCCTAATCCAACTTCTTTAACAAACTTTATACGACTATTTATTTCGATAAGTAATCGCTCTGCAATCCTTTGATCGTGGTTGTTAAGTTCCAATTTTACAAAGAATTCAGCTAAAGAATCAAATGACATTTGAAGTAAATCTCCTAAGCTTTTGTCTTGAATTTTCACATAAGAAGCTGTTTTCTTCAGGCGGGTACCTTCACAGGTTGTACAAGAAGTCTTTCCCCTATAGCGTGAAAGCAGAACACGATTTTGGATTTTATAATTCTTTTTTTCTATATGTTTAAAAAACTCATTTATACCCGTAAAATATTCATTCCCTTTCCATAATAATTCTTTTTGATTTTTTGAAAATTCATAATAAGGTTTATGTATCGGAAAATTGAATAGATAAGCACTTTTAATTAATTTGTTATAATATTTATTCATAGTTGGACCTCTCCAAGGGACAATTGCATGGTCGAATATAGACTTACTGGAGTCTGGAATAACTAATTCTGGATCAATCCCTATGATATCTCCAAAACCCTCACACGTAGGGCATGCGCCTAAAGGATTATTAAAGCTAAACAAATGAACACTGGGCTGAGGAAAAAGGATTCCATCTAGCTCAAACTTATTAGAAAAAGTTTTTCTCTTTTCTTTTTTTAAATTAAGTAAAGTAACATGACCTTTGCCTTCATAAAATGCAATTTCTAATGCGTCAGCTAAACGATTATAAAAATCTTCTTGGTGATTTACGACTAAACGGTCTACAACAAGTTCAAATCGTTTTTTTGGAATTATTTTTAAAGTATCAAGATTTATAGTTTTTCCCTGATAATAAATTCTAGCATAACCTTGTTGAACAAAGATTTTGATTTTTTCAAGTAAATTACGATTGGGATCATTTTCAATAGGTGCTAAAAGAAGAAAGCGTTCTCCAGAATCAAAACTTCTTATATAATTCAAGACATCTTGGATACTGTCTTTTTTTACTTCATTTCCAGAAATAGGAGAATATGTTTTTCCTACCCTAGCATAAAGAAGTTTTAAATAATCATAAATCTCTGTTTTAGTTCCAATAGTTGAACGCGGATTAGACGTATTTACTTTTTGTTCAATAGCTATGGCAGGGGAGAGTCCTTTAATAAAGTCGACTTTGGGTTTATTTAACCTACCCATAAATTGACGAGCATAGGAAGAGAGACTTTCTACATATCTTCTTTGACCTTCAGCATAAAGAGTATCAAAAGCTAATGAAGATTTTCCAGAACCAGATAACCCTGTAATTACGCTCATTTGATTACGGGGAATAGCTAAATCCAAATTCTTTAGATTGTTTAGATTAGCACCTTTGATTATTATATGTGTCTTTGGATCATAATCTAAAATATCCTTCATAGAATTTTTGAAAACCTCAAATTTACGATTTTTAAATGTTATTTAAGGTATTGTTAATATCTTAAGATATCAATTAAGCTTTGGGAAGTCTTAATATTTATATTAAGATTGACAAACTCTCTTCTAATAATTAAAAAATTGTATATTTGATAAAATTTATTCATATAAAACAAAATTACTTTTTAAACATAAAATAGTTTTAATGGTCATTTGGCCGAAGTAGTTTTATTATGAATATAAATGATTCCTCACAACATACTGATGCGGTATTAGTAAAAGATTACATAAATGGATCAGAGTTAGCTCTTAAGCATTTAATCAATCGACATCAACTGCAAATTTTTAATTTTATTAATTCGAAGATAAATGATCGTGACACTTCTGAAGACATTTTTCAGGACACGTTTATTAAAGTTATTCGTACTCTTAAAAATGGATTATACAAAGAAGAAGGTAAGTTTCTCCCATGGATAATGCGAATTGCCCATAACTTAGTTATAGACCATTTCCGGAAATGCAATCGAATACCAACAATTGAAAATAAAGATGAATTTGATATTTTTCAATTTATTTCTGATAGTGCTCCAAATGCAGAACACACCCTTATTGAAGAGCAGATATTAAAAGATATTCAGAAGTTAATTCAAGAATTGCCTGAAGATCAAAAAGAAGTTTTGATCATGCGTTTGTATCGTGACATGAGCTTCAAGGAAATTGCAGATAATACAAATGTTAGTATAAATACTGCTTTGGGTAGAATGAGATATGCTATAATTAATCTTCGTAAGCTAATAGATGAGAATAAAATTATTTTAGAGGCTTAGCAATTTTTTAATTTTATTGCCGTTAATATTACAAATAATATTATGGCAGAAAACTACTTTAAAAACAATACATTTTATACAAACTCTTTACCAAGAAAAATAGTAATCGATCGCATTCTTTCATTTTCCCATTCTCTTAAAATCAATAAAAATGTGAAAAAGCCCATATGTTAATTAATTAGCAGTTTTTAGGAGTGACTTACGACCAATTATTTTTGTAATGATGTCTTTTTCAATATTCCAGCCCCTAGCTGGAGAGTATTGTCTTCCGTACCATATTATTTGCAAATGCAAATCATTCCATAATTTTTTTGGAAATAAACGTTTTGCGTCTTTTTCGGTTTGAACTACATTCTTACCAGTACTCAAGCTCCATCTGTACATTAAACGGTGAATATGTGTATCTACTGGAAAAGTAGGAATACCGTATGCCTGAGCCATTACTACAGCAGCTGTTTTATGTCCTACAGCTGGTAAAGCTTCCAATTCTTTATATGTTCTCGGTACTTTTCCATTATGTTTATCAATTAGTATTCTCGATAGACCATGAATACCTTTAGATTTCATAGGTGACAAGCCAACCGGACGAATAATATCTCTTATTTCTTGTACACTAAGCTTAACCATTTGTTCAGGGGTTTTAGCTTTTTCAAAAAGTAAAGGAGTAATTTTATTCACTCGAACATCCGTTGACTGGGCAGACATCAAAACAGCAATTAAAAGCGTATATGGATCTGAATGATCAAGAGGTATGGGAATTTTTGGATAGAGTATTTGCAGATTATCTATTATAAACTTTACTTTTTCTTTTTTGGTCATTCTTTTTACATTCTTGATTCCATGTTGTAATTTAGAAAAAAAAATATGGCAACACTAAAGGTTGGAGATAAAGCTCCAGAGTTTTCAATACATGATGATAATGGAAACATTCAATCGCTGGAAAAATATAATGGCAAAAAACTAGTAATTTTTTTCTATCCAAAAGCCAATACACCAGGATGTACAGCTGAAGCTTGCAATTTAAGAGATCATTATAAAGAACTTAAAGAGGCAGGATATCAACTTCTAGGAGTAAGTGCAGACTCTATTAAAAGTCAACGTAATTTTTCAGAAAAATTTGATTTCCCTTTTCCTTTACTTGCAGATAAAGATAAGATTGTTATAAATGCTTTTGGTGTATGGGGTCCTAAAAAATTTATGGGTAAGGAATATGATGGAATTCATCGTAAAACTTTTGTTATAAATGAAAATGGTATAGTTGAAAGAATTATTGATAAAGTAAAGACTAAAGAACACGCATCACAGATACTAGATTAGTTAAAAAAATAGTAGAAGTTAGGATTTGATACCAAACATTTTGTTTTGTTTTATCAATTCTGCAATACCCTCTGGTAGATGTTCTTCCCAACTTGAGTCTCCATTTCGAATTTCATTTAGAATTTTTCTGCTGAAAATATTAAGGTATTCTTGATCAAAATCAAAAATATCTACAACCTTACTATTGTATTTGAAAAATTTATAAAAATCTTTCATTCGCGGATCTAACTTTAAATTGGTACTGTTAATAATATTACCATTTTTGTCTTTCATTGGATATAAGTAGACCTTTAAATTATTATAAAACATTTTTCCAAAAGCTTCAAGAATTCCTCCCCCTAAGTCTTTATAATATTCTTCATTAAAAATTTCAACAAAATTATTTACTCCCATACTCAGGCCTAATTGGTTTTTTGTGTATTGAGATAGATAATCAACTAATTTGTAGTATTCCTTAAAATTTGATATCATTACAATATGACCCAAAGAGCATAGAAGTTTAGCTCTATCCATAAAATCTATTTCGTCTATTTCACCTTGTGCACGAAGATTTGAGAGAGTTATCTCGAATATTACAACTGTCTTTTCTTCCTTGACTTCTGGCTCATGAATGAATGCATCTAATGCCTTTTCAAACATATCAATATTTACCTTTGTTACTGGGCGAAAACTTCCCCTTAAAGCTAAAATATTCTTCTTATAGAGCTCTCTTGCAGGGAGAATATTATTTCCCATGGGATTAAACATTACTGCATCTGTAAAACCATTTCGAACTAATTGTAGGCTCATTAGACGGTTATCTACTTCTTTAAAAAGCGGCCCTTTAAAGTTTATTGTGTCAATTTCAATTGCATCTTCATCAATATTGTCATAAAGATATCTTAAAAGCTTTTTAGGTTCTTCATTTTTATAAAAAGCGCCATATATAAGGTTTACACCAATTAAACCTAAAACCTCTTGTTGAAGTCGGGCTTCTGTCTGATGAAAGCGAACATGAAGTGTAATTTCACTATATTCTTGATTAGGATCTACTTGAAAGCGTATACCCATCCATCCGTGACCTTTAAATTTTTTTGCAAAATCGATAGTTGTAACTGTGTTGGCGTAAGTGAAAAACATTTTATTTGGACTTTCCTTTCTAGAGATACGTTCTTCTAAAAGTTGCATCTCATGATCTAACATTTTATTGAGCCTAGCTTCAGTCACATATCTTTTGTCATCTTCTTCTCCATAAATATTATCACTAAAGTTTTTATCATATGCACTAATTGTTTTAGCGATAGTTCCAGATGCACCGCCAGAACGAAAGAAATGACGAGCTACTTCTTGTCCTGCACCAATTTCGGCGAAAGTACCATAGATAAAATTATTAAGATTAATACGGAGGGCTTTAGCCTCTACAGAGGGACGATTTTCTAACTCTGTCTCTCCTGGTAATTTTAAGGACATAAATAAAATTTATAAGCAAATCTACAAAGATTGTGGAATTAAGTGACAAAGATTACCTTTGAAAAATATGATTAAAGTAACTTTTTTAGGTACCGGTACATCTCAAGGAATTCCAGTAATTGGAAGTAACCACCCTGTATGTTTAAGTCAAGATGCTAAGGATCATCGCTTGAGAGTATCAATATTAATACAATGGGAGAATATAAATCTTGTAGTAGATTGTGGCCCAGATTTTCGCCAACAAATGTTAAGGGAAAAAGTTCAACATTTAGATGGCATTTTGTTTACTCATGAGCATGCTGACCATAGCGCAGGTATGGATGATATTCGTCCCTTTTTCTTTCGTCAAGGTGATATCCCGGTATTTGGGAGCCAAAGAGTGATTGAAGATTTTACACGTCGGTTTGACTATATATTTTCTAAAGAAAATAAATATCCTGGAGCACCTTCTGTAAAAATAAATAAAATAGAATCAAATCAAACTTTTGAATTCAAGGGGAAAAATATTATTCCTATAGAAGTAATGCATAACCAATTACCAGTCATGGGTTATCGCATTGATAACTTTTGCTATTTGACAGACATTAAAACAATAAGTGAACATGAGCTAGAGAAATTAAAAAATTTAGATGTTTTAGTTTTGAGCTGCTTGAGAATTGAATCCCATCCTAATCATTTAAATTTAGAGGAAGCAATGCAACTTATTGATAGGTTAATTCCCAAAACTTGTTATTTAACTCATATTAGTCACTTAATGGGATTTCATAGAGAAGTAAGTTCTAATTTGCCTGAAAATGTTTTTTTAGCTTATGACTCACTTAGCATTAAGTCTAATTAAATTGAGAATACATGAAATTTAAAATCTTCTTATACCTATTTATTTTCATTTGTATTTTACTTTTTTATCAAATTTTTAATACCAATAAAATTCTTAATTACAAAGACTCTCAAATTCAGATTAAAATTCAGAATAATATAGAGCTAAAAGATTCCTTAAAAAAAATAAAAAATATTTTAGATACAAACACCTACTTTTCCCTAAAAGGTAATCAATTATTAAATGGCTTAAATGAACATACATCTCAAGAACAATTTTTGAGAAAGCAATTATTTGAAATGAACTCAAGAGGTGGTCTTGATAGGCTTATCGAGCTTCCACAAGAAATATTTTTGATTAATAATATTAAAATTGTGAATCAAAAATGGGTTTTAATTGGCTTTCAGTCAGATTTAAGTTGGGGGCAGGCTATATTAGAGTTTAAAAAAAATAAAATAAAAAATAACTACAGTTTTACAAACATAAAATCCTTTGTAATACCTCTATAGATTAGTTTTTTCAATCCAAGTTAATAAGTTTGACAGGTTTTCTTGAGAAACAGTATGGCCATCTGGAAATTCATAGTATTCAATACCAGTATATTTTTCACTAAGTTTTAATATTGAATTTCGAGCTTTTTCGACAGGAATTACGGGATCATTTAGTCCATGACTAGCATAGGCTACAAACTCAGGAGAAATAGAAGTTTCAATACTTTCATGAATGTATCCACTCAAAGCTATTACACGGCGTACTTTCTTTGGCTTTCCGTAAGCCAATGCCCAACTTAGTATTGCACCCTGACTAAAACCTAAAAGACTAATATCACCTGTATTTATATGATATTTATTAGTTAAGTAATCAATGTTTTCAATCAATAAGCCTATAGCCTTAAATGCCAATTCTAAATTTGATTCAAATGAACCATCTTCCTTAGGGTAAAGAGGATACCAAGCATAACTTTGAGAAGCTAGTCTTAATGGTGCTTGTAGGCTAATAATTGAGTGTGTTTTTGGCAGATATGGTGAAAATGAGAATAAATCATCTGCATTACTTCCATAACCATGAATTAAAAAGATTACTGGATTTTGTTCTAGATTGTTTTTTCCTTCATAAATACGGTATTCTAACATTAAATATTATTTAAGTGTATTTTTTCTTCACGAATACAGCCATAAACCTCTCCTTTTGTAGGAGATCCAATAAACATACAGTTTTTTGAACTTGAAGATAAATCATCTATATTCAAGAATCCACTTCCATTAGGTGTAAAGAATGTAAAGTCTGCAGGAGTATTTAATTCAAAGTTGTTATTTTTAATTCCAAAGCGTTCTTTTCCTCTTGTTAAAAAGGAAATAACTTTTTCTAATGGTAAATGA
>MDTB01058931.1_pt1 | contig 14588 bp, 15 predicted proteins | sample 811161 | NCBI WGS metagenome assembly MDTB01 (sample SAMN05326650, study PRJNA326480) | marine metagenome | isolation source: seawater | place: Mediterranean Sea | collected 2009
CATCAACTTCTTCATCTTCTTCATCTTCTTCATCATCATCTTCATCATCATCATCTTCATCATCTTCATCATCATTCCAACCTTCATCCTCTTCCCATTCATCATCTTGTTTTGTTAGATGGTCACAAGTGCAGGAATCTTCATCACAGTCTTCTTCACATTCTTCGTTATCCCAACCATAATCTTTGGTCTTTGTACAACAATGTGAACAATCACAATCATCACATTTCTTAGGCATATCTTCATATAAATCACTTAATTGTTCGGATAACTGTATGATATTTTCATCAATACCTTCCAGTCTTTCCAGTATTTCTTCTAGTCTTTCCATTGGATTAGCCATTGTAAATTCCCCCTTATAAGACTATTTATTTTATTAAACAACTGTACTGATAAATCTTTTTAAGAACACTCTTGAATTACTTCTCGAATCTCTGTTTTTTGAAAACGCCTTAACCAAATCTTTTCTACTGGCGCCAACCAACTCATCACTTAACATATCGTTATCTAACTCCAAACCAACACCGCCAGGTAAAATGTAATAGTCATCAAAGTTAAAAACATCACCACAAGATAAAAACTTTTCTTTGTTTGTTTTCTTTACCAACTTTTTACCCTCAATACTATCCCAGAAGTGCCAACCATCAAAAGAGATATTGTATTCTTTCTTGATAGATTTATTATAATGAGAAAACTCAGAAAAATTTTTACCAGTCAGAATTCCTTTTTTACTAGTTTCTAAAAGATGAAGACCAATAAAAGATTGTGAAATGTTTGATTTAAGAAACTTAACAATTTCACCTGTCAACATCTCACCACTATAATCATACTCATCAATCATTGAATTATCAATCTTAAATTCTTTGTTACCCATTTTGAAAGTAGTAACATTAGGATTATCAATATAAGTTCCAGTCATTGCGTCATATGTTTTATATTTGAAACAAGAACAACTTTCTGTTTTCCAACTTCCTGTGTCACTTTGGGACTTCATATACTTAGTAACAGCATTACCAAGACCATCTGTCAGAACGATTGTATTTAATTTTTCAACATTATGTTTTGTCATGAAATTTTTAGAAATTCTATCATGAACAACCAAAGTACCAATCAGTGGTGTAGACTTCATATCTAATTTACTGGCGACCATTCTAAAATTCATATAACCAGGAAAAATCTGAGTCCAACTTCTCAACATTTTTAATGCGATACCAAACCAAAAACATAAACTATCATCAAGTTTTTTTGAGTTCATTTTTGAACTGGCGATTTCCAACAATCCAAGATTTCCAAGAAACACATCATTTTGTTTATACTTGAAAGACCCTTCACCTCTGTCAAAAATCTCAGAATCAGTATCCCAATAACTTCCACTTGAATTATGTTTACTCTCAGATGAGAACGCATACACTTCAAAAGGAACATTGATTCTATTCGCGAACCAGACAAGATTTAATATTTGTTTCATTGTCGGAAGAATGTTTGTATACATAGAACCAGACCAATCAACATACATAATAAATCCATGATTTTTACCATTTGGTAAGACAGTTACCTTTTTAAATAAGTCATCATCAAATTTATATCTGTGAAGTGAGTTAACATCAAGAGAACCACTTTTTGAAGTAGCGGCTCTTGAATAAAGAGAAGCACTCTTTTTCATTTCAAACTCTTTTACCAAATAATTAATAGTACTTGATGATTCTTTTTTGAAAGTCATAAAATATTTTTTTAACTCATCTTGATATATTGTCTTTTCCTCATCAGTCCTTGATAATGTTTTATCAAAGTCATCTTGAATTTTTTGACATTCCTCAAAAGTCCAAATAATATCTTCAAGGTCATAATCTGGAAAAGTTACATAATCGTTAATACCTTTCAAATCACTTTTTTCAGATAAATTCTTTTCTAAGTTTTTATCAGTAATAGATTCTGAAGAATAATCAGTATCCCAATCATCACTTTTTTTACTTGACTCTGAATCACCTTCCTCATCAGAATCACTCTCAGAATCTTCTGACTCACTTTGAGAATCATCTTTCTCATCAGACTCACTTTCAGAATCTTCTGACTCACTTTCAGAATCTTCTGACTCACTTTCAGAATCTTCTGACTCAATCAAGTCATCATCTTGTTTAACTGATTGACCTTGTGACTCTTTGTTATCTTCCATGAAATCAGCGATATCTTTTGACAACTCTAAAACATCTTGATAGGTAAGACATTTAGAAAGTCTATCGTGAACCCAAGACTCAGAATCTAAGAATGGAACATCAATACCAGTTTTATAAAAGATATTGATTCTATCAATAAGACCAAGTTCGGAAAGGTCTTTATCTTTAATACCGAAAATATCTTTCTTAACTAAATCGACATATGCGTTTTTGAAAAGTCTAACCAAGCCAGGATATCTGGATTGAATCATTTTTTCAATTCTCACATCTTCAACAACATTGATAAAAGATTTAGGAATCTTTCTTTCTCTACCCTCTTCAAGTAACTCAATAGGAGAATAAAGGGCGTGTCCTACTTCATGACCAATTAACATATCAAGAGTATCTGAAGACATATCTTTCCAATCTGGTAAAGATAACTCTCTATTCTTAATATCAAAACTGGCGGTAGAAACTTTCTTAATATGAACTGAAATATCTTCAGTCGCGAGTAGTTTCGCTAACGATGTCTTTTTTTGTCTATTATCATTTTTCATTACATAGTAATGATAACATATCTGGGCAGTTTGTCAATAGGTAAATTGAAAATAAATATTCAATAATATCAGTAGGTTACAGAGTACTTTCCAGTAATGTAACAATAGACACACATATTAATCTGTTTAAATCGAGTTTTTGATTCACAAAAATAACACTTCTGTCCTTGATACATTATCTTATTATCATATAAAAAGGCGTGTCCTCTAAATTTCACATCTTTAATTTTAATCATTACCAAAAACCTAAGAGTCTACCATTACCAACAACAATAAAGATACAAGTGATTAGGTGCATTAATACCCAAAGAGTTCTGATGATTGCAACCTTATCAGCCTTTCTATCAGAATCAAAGGCTTTTGTTCCTAACGCCTTACACCAATATTTCCACACAATTATCTACCTTGTCGATTATATGGTTTAGTACGATTCTTTTTATTTTTATTCATTGAAGAAGTTTTCAACATTCCTCTATTTCCACTAATTGATGTTTTCTTCTTTATAGATACTGTTTTGTTGCTTGTTAAAGCGGTTTTCTTTGCCATGATGTATGTCCTGTAAGTTTATTAATTTTATTTACTATCTGTGATAGTACAGGTCTTCTCACCTTTTTCTTTGTTACCACTACATTAACTTTTTTTTGTTTATTCTTTCTCATGTGTATATTATATACACTATTTAAAAAAAGTCAAGTAATTTTATTAAGGTTTCGGGTGAGCGTCCTTTATACTTTTAACCCAATCTTTCCAAGTCGTTGTCCCATTTACTGCGTCATGATACTGCATATCAAGTTGTTCTTTTACTGACTTTGCTCTAAATGCGAGTTCCCTATCTCTATGATATTTGTGATTATCATATAGAGTTTTTAGTTCTGCCTGTTTTGCAGTTATTTGGTCATTGGTAATATTGTTTGGATTATCATCATGCCATGTGATATCATCGAAACTGTCACCATTCACACTTACTTGTGCGTCTGCGTCTAACGCTAAGATTGCATTTATTATATCATATTCATACATAGTTCAACTCCTTTGTAATATTTATACATCATCGGCTGGGTCTGGTGTATTACCATCTTCAACCCATTCTAAGTATTCTTGATAATCTTTGTTATCCCCTAATTTAGAGGCGAAGTATATCACACCACCTTCTGTCCAAGTAATACCTATTTCTACTACACTATTGTCTGGTCTTCTTACATTTACTAATTTATATTTCGCCATTTTACATCTCTGAACTTACAGTAATTTTACCAGCCGCATTATTGTTGTTTGTTAAAATACCACATTCTCCAACTGTCATACTACCAGTAACATCACATCTTAAAAATAATCTATCTAAACCACCATCTGTACCACTCGCCTCTGCTATACCTGTTAAAGCAAAAGTACTACCACCAACTTGTATATTCGTGTTAGATTGTCCAACAGTAGGTACACTTCTTGTTTGTACTGGTAATTGAAAATAAACATCACACTTACCAGATTGAAATACTGTACCAGTACCATGAATCTTAAATTCTGCGCTACTAGCTTCTGATGAATAATAATATCTATAACATTTTAATTTTTGTTGGTATAAATCTTCATGTAAAAAATCACTTGCGGTATCACCTATTTCTAATTGCATTCCTGTTATGTGCCAGTTATTAGATGTTGAATCTGCTGCATTCACTTGACCTGCGGCTGTGTTCGCTGCGGTGTATGCTGCCCATTCACTTGGTAATGTACCACTTGTAAAGTTACTACCATAACCAAGTCCCATCATAAGCTCTAATCTTAAAGTGTTATCATTAGAAATAGTGCCAGTAGTATCTCCTGCGAATGTTACTGTTTTAAATTCCCATGTATCAGAAGAGTTTACTGTATACGCCTTAGAATTAAATCTTGAACTATTTTCATGGTCACGAAGTTGAGCGATATATGTTCCTGTCTTTGTCGCCTTTACCCAAAAAGATAAAGTTAATTTTTTAGCACTTGATGAACCTTTCGCCCAGTATTGTATCTTTTGTCCTTCAAACTTTACATTAACAGAAAAATTATCACCCGCCGCTGGACTAGCATCTGCACTTGTACAATCTAGTTTTAACGCTTTTGTAAAACCATTTTTATAAGGGTCATCACTACTAGATAAAGTTTCTTGACTCATTGTCCATGTACCTAAAGTATTAAGTTGTAAATAATAATTATCTATTGTCTGATATCCAACTCCTGTTATGCTACTAACAGATGTACTTCTTTGTGCAATTCTCATATCACCATTGTGTATAAAATTATGTGTACATATCGGTTTATCTAACAGTGATGAGATTACTTTTTGTGTTGCCATTCTTTACTCTCTTTTAAACTTTTTTTATAATCGTTATAAAAACTTTCATTTGTTAACTTAGATATTCTTTCTTTTAATTCCATAATAATAGATTCTAAAGTACTCATTCTTGTATATAAAATATTAATTCTATCTTTGTCTGTCATAATATTTATCCCGATATCTCCATCGCTGTTATTTGATTTGAAAACATATTTGTATAAGTGTTACCAGTATCAACAGTATATGGTTGTGCGGTAACCATCTGGTCACTATAAGTATTCGCCCAATAAACTTTATATGTTATTGCAGATGTTGAACTAGGACTATCAAGATAGTTTCCACTTAAATCTAAAACTTCATAACTTGCGTCACCATCTCTGTGACCATAATGTCGCCATGCGTTTACATTGTTTGCGTTACTAGATTGAGTTGAGTTTACACCAGTTACCTCTGTTGCGGTACTATCAATTACACGATACAATTTTATGTAACCATAATCATCTTGTGTAGAACTAATTCCAATACTCATTATTATAAGAACTTTACTACTCGTTGAACTCGGTGTAATAGTAACCTCAAGACCAGTTGCTGCTGGTGTAGATGAGGTTGTTGAAGCGAATGTTTTTTGTAATCCATTTACAACTTGTAAAACTCTACCTGCTGGTTGTGGTTTGTCTGATGAATATGTTGCCATGTTCTATACCTCTGTGTATCTCCATCCATAAGTTGCGTTATAATAAACTAATGAAAATGCTGCACTGTTTGTACTCACTGTTAAGTCTGCTGCGTTTCCATTTATTTTTTGACTGTTTCTTCCAACAGTTATATTATTTGTTCCCGAACTTCCAGTTGCGTCAAGAAATCTTACTTCATCTCCAAGACTTGGGGATGCAGGAAGAGTCGCTGTAAGTGCTGCGCTTGATACATCAATTAAATATGCGCCACCTGCGACTGCGGTAAAGTTTCCATCCTTTTCTTCCCACGCTCTTCTCTTAAATACTTCACTCGCGAATTTATTAATTGTTACTCCACCATCTGTTATCGCGGCAGATGAACCTGTGAATCCTAAATGTAAAACTCTAATCGCGACACTATCGGGTGGTGCGGTTGAAAATGTTAAAGTTGTTGAACTGACACTATAGTTTCCAGCAGGTTGAGATACACCATCTAAAAATACCAGTATTGAAGTATCACTTGGTGGTGCGACAGACAGAGTAAATGTTGTGTCTGAACCATCTCCTGTAAATGTATCTTCTGTAAAGGTTTTTAATGCGGTCGCGAGTTTCGCACTCGTAACAGAACCATCAGAGATACTACTCACAGAAGCGGTAAATCCTAAATGTAAAACTCTAATCGCTGCGTCATTAGGTGGTGCGGTTGAAAATGTTAAAGTTGTTGAACTTAAACTATAATTTCCTGCAGGTTGTATAACACCAGAAACACTTACTAATATCGAAGTATCACTTGGTGGTGCGACTGATAAAGTAAATGTTGTATCAGAACCATCACCTGTAAATGTATCTTCTGTAAATGTTTTTAAACCAGTATCAAGTTTTGCGGCTGTGACTGTACCATCACCTGGTGTTCCTATCGCCGTTGTCTCCATCGCGATAATATAATCAATAGTATCACTTGATGAAAGCGCTTCGGTGAATGTAATTGTTGAACCAGATATTGCGTATGCGTCTACAGGTGCTTGTGTTACACCATTAACACTTACGATTGTACCATTTGTAGTTGCGCTTGTAAACGCAGATGAACTAACATTTAAAGTATATGCGGTACTACCATCAGTAGTAATCGCATCCATTTTTGTAAAACTACCAGACACATCAGCGAATGCTAATGCTGCACTTCCATCTGTTTTTAAAAACTGACCTGCAGAACCATCTGAGTTTGGAAATGATAAACCATCTAAAACAACATTACCACTACCATTTGGAGTGATTGTAATATTACCATTGGCCCCATCCAGTATTGATATAACACCAGAATTAGTTCCATTATTTGTATTAAGAATTAAGTCGCCTGTACCTTGTGTGGTTATAGTTGCGTTCGCATTGTTATCACCAACTTGAACTGTATCAGCGCCAAGATTTATATCCCCTGTTCCGTTTGGAATAATATCAATATCTGCGTTTGATGTTGATACTATATCATTACCATTTAAATCTAAATTTCCACCAAGTTGAGGAGATGTATCATCTACGACATCACCAATACCACTTGCGTTCGCAAGTTCAATAATATTATCATCAGATTTACGAATAAAGATTTTTTGGTCGGTAATATTTACCGCTATTTCACCAACTTCAATATCACTTGTGCCTGGTGTGGAACTAGAGGTTTCACTTCTTTTTGGTTTTATTCTAACGCCCATTACGACTCACTTATTCTCCTATACAATATTTAGTGTGGTTTGAACAGTCTGTATTAGAATGTTCCACCATCAACTGATGTTGACCAAGAGATAGTATCACTTGATGAAGTGTATAATAATATACCATCGTTTGAACCACCACCATCTAATGCACTGATTGTATTCGCAGAGTTTGCGATGATAACCGAACCTTTTGCTGCGGCGGTTAATCCTGTTCCACCATTACCAACTGGTAATGCTCCAGTTACCTTTGCGGTAAGGTCAATTGAACCCGCTAACATTGCGTTTGTAATACCACTCGCCTTTACTCTAAGTGTGTCAGAATTTATTTCAATAGAAGAATCATCAACTCCAACTGAAAGTGTGTTTCCAGATTTCGCCAGACCAGCACCTGCTGATATTTGACCTGCTCCAGAGAACTGTTCTACAGTTAGGTTTGTAGTACCCATAGTTGGTGAACCATTATGTGTAAACACATAACCATTGTCTGCGTTGTCACTACCTTCTTCTACAAATACGAAACTACCACCTGTTAACTCTGCTGCGGTATCTGCGTCAGTTGCCCTTGTAAGAACATACGCTGCGCTACCACTACCAACAGTTGTAACTGTGTATATACCATTGTGTGCGGTAGTTGATTGGTCTTTAACAAGAACTCTATCACTTGTAGTGAGTGTAACACCATCTAATGTTATCGCTCCATTTGAACCTGCGGTAAGTGTTGCGCCTACTCCAGATGAACCATTACTATAACTTGGACTGTTTGCGAGAGCTCCTGTGGTTGCGGCTTTAACTGAACCTTTAACATCTAATCCATTTGCGACACTATCCACATACGCCTTTGTTGCTGCGTCCTGTGCACTTGATGGGTCAGTAACACTTGTAATCCTAGAAGAATTAACATCAACTGTTCCAGAACCATTAGGGTCTAATGTAAGATTTCCATTTGAGTCTGTTGTTGAAATTGTATTACCATTAAGTGTAATATTATCAACAGCAATTTGTGTCATTCCTGCTAATGCAGTTATTGTGTCACCAAGTGATGTATCAGTACTACCAATTGTAATACCATCATTTGCAAGTTTTGCATTTGCGATTGAACCCGCTAGTTCATCATTGTTAACACCACCATTTTTAATTGTTACTGCTCCAGATGATACTGCGAAGTTATCTGAACTAAATGAGGCGACACCTTTATTAGATGTAGTTGCGTCCTCACCTGCGATAGTAATTTCATCATTTGATACTGTTGTATCAATACCTTCACCACCAGTAAATGTTAATGTACCACCAGTTGAGAATGAATCATTACTTCCACTATCTGCTGCGAGTGTAAAACTACTTGATATTGTATCAAATGATAAAACTCCAGAACCATTTGTTTTTAGAAACTGTCCTGCACTTCCATCAGCGCTTGGGAAATCAAATGCGACACCATTAGATGTAAATATAAGATGTCCACCATCTGATGAAATAGATTCATTTGCGTCATGTAATTGTAATGTTGGTGTTCCACCAGAATCTTGTAAAAGTAATCCTGTATCAGCGACATGAGTTAATGTAATCTCATTGTCTGCGCCGAACTTAATTATAGAAGCGTCTGTACCTAATTCTAAATCGTGATTTAAGATAAGTGTACCTGCGTCACTACCATCGAATGTGGCCATAGTGATATCTGCGGTATTGTCTGTTCCTTTGATGATAACATCTGAATCATTCGCCGCGGCGTCTATTGTAATATTACCAGATGATGTTGTTATGTTAACTGCTCCATCACCACTACTAATATCATCTGCTGCGACTGCGTCTGCGGTAACTCCACTAAATGATAATGTTCCAGAACCATTTGTTTTTAGGAACTGTCCATTTGACCCATCTGAAGAAGGGACTGTGAATGCAGTTCCACCAGATGTTAGGATTAAATTACTACCATCTGAGGATACAGATTCGTTTGCGTCATGTAACTGAAGTGTTGGTGAACCACCACTATCTGCGAGTAATAATCCTGTGTCTGCTACATGAGTTAATGTAATTTCATTATCAGCACCAAACTTAATTATTGAACCATCTGTTCCTAATTCTAAATCATGATTAGCAATCAATGTACCAGCATCTGAACCATCTATTGTTAAGAATGTTGTATCTGCTGAACCATCTGTTCCTTTGAATATAATATCTGTATCATTACCTTGAGCATCTACTGTGATATTTCCAGATGTTGTCGTAATAGTTACAGCGGCATCACCAGCAGTTATATCATCTGCTGCACTTGATACTGTATCAAAAGATAATGCTCCACTTCCATTTGTTTTTAAAAATTGTCCACTAGTACCATCAGAGGATGGTACTGTGAATGCAGTTCCGCCAGATGTTAGTATTAAATTACTTCCATCTGAAGATACCGACTCATTTGCGTCATGTAATTGTAATGTTGGTGAACCACCAGAATCTGCTAAAAGTAAACCTGTGTCTGCGACATGAGTAAGTGTGATTTCGTTATCTGCGCCAAATTTAACTATTGAACCATCTGTTCCTAATTCTAAATCATGGTTCGCGATTAATGTACCTGCGTCAGAACCATCGATAGTTAAGAATGTTGTATCTGAACTACCATCTGTTCCTTTAAAAATAATATCAGTATCATTACCTTGTGCGTCTATCGTAATATTACCAGCGGTTGTTGTTAAGGTTGCTGCTGCGTCACCTGCGGCGATATTATCTAATGCGGGTGTTTCATCTGCGAATGATAATGTACCACTTGCGTTTGTTTTTATAACCTGTCCAGAACTACCATCTGCGGTTGGTAAAGTAAATGTTACACTTGCGGCGAGTGAGTTACCCGCTTTTAAACCAATGAAGTGAGTACCATTTGTTGTACCTTCATTTAATTTTAAAGTACCACCAGTACTACCATTATTACCAATAAGAAGTTCATCGACCGCTTTGTTTGAATCTACAACAACTGCAGAACTTGCGGTAAGTGTACCTGCGACATGGTCTAACATATCGGAGAAATATTGTCCACCGATTACATTAACCGAACTACCATCTCCTATGAAAAGTCTATCGCCGTTATTCGCCTGTGTACCTGTACCATGCGTATATCCTAATTCACCATCTGCGAGTGAGGATGGAGCGGTTGTTCCAGTACTTCTTTTTATTTGTAATGTTACTGCCATTGTTTAAACTCCTTAGAAACTACCACCACTTAAAACTATATCACCTGCGGTTGTATCAATAGTTGTTCTTGCGACAAATTTATTTGTTGAACTTTTGTATTGTAATATTGCGCCATCGTTTAATGTTGATACATCAACATCAGATAATGTTTGTAATGTACTTGCTGAACTTCCTGTTGGGCCTTGTGGGCCAGGGACAGTTACTCTTACAACTTGTGGTTGACTCGACTGTGCGAAACTTCCAGTAACACTTCTTGATGATGTTAAATTTGCGGTTATAGTTGACATCTAATACTCCTATCTTGAAACACTTGGATTTACTGTTGCGACTCCCTCAATGACTCTTGTTGTTGTTGCACTATCAGAAGTTGTAATCGCGAGGTCATAAACATATCTACCCGCTTTTAATGCTCCTGTTTGTGTAGCCGTTAAACTTAATGTTATTTGTCCAGTACTTCTATCAGTCGCGAATGCGACAGTCATTGAAGTTGCGCTTGATGACAAATAAGTTTTACGAATTTGTGCAACTGCTGTGTATCCAGTAAGATTCAACGCACTTCCTGTACTATCGTTAACTGTAACTGTAGTAGTAAAAGTTGCGTCTTGGTCAATAAATATATTTGATAGTGTCGCCATCGCAAATCCTTTTTTCTAATTATTTATAAGGAATGGATAGTTAATATATTATTTTAAAGCGATAATACCGACAAACATATGATTTCTCCAAAAACATTGTGTTTTTGAGAAACCAACATCATTTAACATATCAATAATCTCTTCATAAGTATTTGGTTTTAACATATGTCTTAGTTCTCTCTCTTTATCCATAATATCATCAGTAGAGAAAGAATCTCTTTTATAATCATAATAATTAAATGTCAACATCTCTTGAAAGTTTGCGTTCTCACAAATAGTCTTTTCACTCATAATAAACGAACCACCTTCATTGAGTCCATCATATAATTTTTGAAGAACCATCTTTCTTTTTCGAGGTGACATGAACTGAAGTGTAAAAATAGAGGTGACTAGAGAACAATTATTAAATTCATAATTACAAATATCATCAAAGATAAAAGATATTCTTTCATTCGCAAATTGTTTACGAAGATTTTCTTCTCTTTGTCGAAGTGGTTTTACAAATCCAGTCGCGAGTTCTACACCTATCCAATTTACATCACAGATAACTCCAAAGTTTTTTTCAATCATTCTTTCGGTTAACTTACCAGTTGAACATCCAATATCAACAACATTTGTTCCACTATCAACAAAGTATTGACTGTATGCGATAACATCATTTAATAATTCTGAATATCCACGAATAGATTTATTGATATGTTCATCAAATCCTTCTTGTCTGTGTGCGAATGTAAAATCATAATCCATTATTGTTTCTCCTTGTATGGTTTTAAAATCTTTTCATATACTGAGTCTGCGATTGCCTTCATCATCAGTGGAGGCACCATTCTTCCAATTCTCTCCGCCTTCTGTCCCCACTTACCAGTCAGTTTAAAATCATCTGGAAGTGATTGTATTCTTTTTAATTCACCGAGAGTTAGTTTTCTTGGTTCATTCCAATGAAATGCGCCACCAGAGTTTTCACGAGAACCCATCGCTGTGAGAGTAGGCGCAGGTACTTCAAGAGAACATCTTTTTAAATTAAAGTGATGTCCTTTAGGATGATAATCCATACCAGATAATACCTTTGGTGGATTCTTGGGCATATGTATTCCTGTATCCTTCCAGACTGCGGCGTTTACAAACTTCCCTGTAAGATAATCAATCTCATCTTGGTCATAGGTTAATCCCTTCACACATTCTCGAAGTGGAATCACATCCTCACTTTCTGTTGGAAAGACACTTGATAGAGTCATGAAGTTAAGACCAACATCCTCACATACATCTTCCCTTATACCAACAAAGAAAACTCTACTTCTTGTTTGTGATACACCAAAGTATCTTGAGTCTAAAACTTTCGCGATAACTTCATAACCAATCTCTTCAAAAGTATTTTGTATCTTATTGAAGTATTGTTTCGCTTCTCCAACTGTAAGTCCTTTTACATTCTCACCAATAATAACTTTCGGTTTTATTTCTTCTGCGATTCTTAAAAACTCAAAGAATAAATCTTCAATGTTTTCAACCATCTTATCATCAGAATACTTTTTAGTCTGACCCCAGCCATCGGAGTGTTTACCACCCGCACCATGAGAAAGTTTACCTGCGACACTAAACGCAGAACAAGGTGGTGAACCATCAAGTATATCAAGTTCACCCTGTTTCAATCCAACAAGATTCAAAAAAGAATCACCAGTCAGTTTCTTAATATCATCTGGTAGTATCGGTGTATCTGGATAATTATCTGAATAAGTATTTCGCGCTTCTTCCACGAACTCATTCACACAAAGTATCTCACCACCCGATAGTCTATATCCAGTTGATGAACCACCACCGCCTGCGAATGTAGATATTACATTAAACAGTTTACGATTAGATGATTCATTTACATCTTTTAAATTATAAGGTTTATATTTCATATTGTTTATTACTATAACATATTTAGCACGTTTGTCAAGAGGGGAATTTACTTCCCCTCTTTTGTATTATTTAAGAAGTTGAAATTGTTTTTCCATTGACATCAACAAGTTTACCTTCAGTCAATTTACCATCTTTAAGTCGTTGTGGAAGAAATCCAACAAATCTTATTGGATATCTCTCTGAGTTAATTTTCTTTATATCTATACCTGTCATATAACTCACCATCTTGAAAAATGTCTGTTGAGTATTTTCAAAATTCTTGAGATAATCAACTCTTTGACTGTTTAATCCTGCGTGTGTAGGATTGTTAATATACCCAAAGACATTAACAGGATAATTACAATCATATTTAAAATATTTGGTAAATCCATCCCAAAAAATATTTTTACCCGAACTATTTGATGGTTTAACATAATCTAAATAAAATGGTGTTAGATTTTTTTTGTTATCACCTTTTGAATTACGACTAAGTTCATTTTCTAAATATTCATTCGCCTCATTTGTTGTATAAGTTTTAACCTTTACATTAGGATTTATTTGACTGTTATTCATTATTTTACTCACAAGAATATCTTGTTTTCTCTTACCCACAGTTGGTGTCATCTTACTTACCCAGACCGACATTTCTTTTCGGTTTGTTGGGTCTAAGAGTTCCTTGTCAATAACATTTTTAGTATGACTAATAAAATCACCATCAGTCATAGGTGTACTTGGTAATGCGGTAGGATTACTCCTCGCCCTCAAAGCCTCTATAGCCAAAGGCGAACCATCAACTATATCACAAATAAAGTGTTTCTCACCCATTATCGTTAATAAATCATGTCTTGTATGCCCGCCGATACCTTCATAGTCATATTCGGGATGTTCTGGTATCTCCCTTACTATCATTGGTGGACATTGTGGAAGCCAACCATGTTCTTGAAATGACTCCATAAGGTCTTGCGCTTGGTTACCTTTATCAGTTTGTCTTGGTTGATTGTTGACATCAAATAAGATTTTATTGAGTGGTAAAATTTTTCGAGCCTTATGTATGATTCCATTATCATACTCTGTCATACTACTCGGTGGACAGTATCTTAATGACGCATTCACATCACATTTAATTCTTTTATTCATAATGTTTTTTTCCTCATGATATTTTAAAATATCACTAATCAAAAATTTACTTACTTGTTCATGAACTTTAGATTCACTACATTAAATAAGTATGCTAATACTATAACATATTTTGAAACCTTGTCAAGACATTCTTCGAACTTTTTTTCGCTGCTCATAAACACCCTGTAAACACTGGGCGAAACCACTCCTTGACAAACAATACACCCTATGATATAATGAATAAATATTCATATGACAGAACAAACTGATAGAAAGATAATCTTCATCACAGAACTCATAGACCAACGATTAAGAAAAGAAAAAGAAATAGAATACTATGAGGAACAATTGAAAATTATACAATCTAAAATACAA
>MDTB01096031.1_pt1 | contig 14587 bp, 16 predicted proteins | sample 811161 | NCBI WGS metagenome assembly MDTB01 (sample SAMN05326650, study PRJNA326480) | marine metagenome | isolation source: seawater | place: Mediterranean Sea | collected 2009
CGAATGGCTCACCAAACAGGTAAGTGTTCAAGTTGAAATTGACATGGATTATAATTCCGATGAAAATCACAAATCAAATAAACTTATTTCAGCAACAAAAGGCTGGGCTAATTCATTAGGTTACAAAGTTAATGTGAAACCAAATAATCAGATAGCTACTAGAGCTGCAGATCATCATTGTAAATAGTCATATTAACTGATTAAAGATTTTTTCACCACCATATCTTATAACATCAGTTGCTGGAAGTCCAGTAGTTTTTTCAATATTTTTAATAAATTCCTTTGCTTCATTATCAGACATTTCAACCGTATTAAGAGCAACACCTATGACTTTAGAATTTGAATAAGTCCCAAGAACTGAAGATAACTCCTCGTTCAATGTTATAAATTTTTTTAAATCTGGAATTTTAATATTCTCTAGAGATCTTAATGAGTCATTCCTTGCTATGTGACACAATATCATATGAGTTGGACATGTCCCTCTCATCAATGGAAGGGTTGCTGAACTTCCAGGGTGGAGTATTGAACCTTGACCTTCTACAATTACAATATCTTTGTCTTTTTGCTCGATAACTGCTGCTTCTACAGCTCCACATGCATGGTCGAGTTTATACGCATCTAAGGGTATTCCCTTTCCGGTTATAGTAATGCCAACTTGTCCAGTGGCTACAAAGCCTGTTTCGATCTGCTTATCTCTTAAGTATGAGTATAATTCTAATCCAACAGTCATTTTCCCTGCAGCCATATCTGTTCCTATCATTAAGACCCTCTTGTTATTTAGATTAGCAGATTTTGCAGATCCTATTTTTGGTGTAAACTTAGGGACTCTAGTGTCCCATATCCATTGATTTTTTTCAGTTATATATTTTTCAAACTGAGGAAACACCTGATCATGTAATCCATTAATTATTGACATACCCTGACTTAAAGATTCTTTTATTACACTATCCCATGGTTTTGGTCTAATTCCACCTGAAGTCAAAACACCAAGCAAAAGTACATTTGCACCTAAGGACTTCGCTTTATTTATACTTTTAACGATTGGAATATGTTTTTTTATAATTGAAACCTCCGATATTTTTTTTCCTGCAAAAACTGAATCTATAACACAGACAATCTCATTATCAAGGTATCTTATTGCACTGATCCCCATCTTGCCATAATCGTCATCAATGCTTGACTCCATCCAAATAGCAACTTTGTCAGTTTCTTTCAACATGGTTATCTGTTTTTTAGTTTAGCCCCGTGTCCTGATCTTGAACTGGTCATGGTTATTCCATTTACCATAGTAGAGCCTTCACCCGGGTCAGGATCTAGATTATAGTGAGAATCTAAATCAACAAAATCAATAATACCAGTTATTGAAGCTCCTGCTGATATGCTTACAGATGATTCACTCATACAACCAATCATAGTTTTTAATCCGTGAGATCTTGCAACATTTAAGATCTTTAACGCCTCTGAAATTCCTCCACACTTCATGAGCTTTAAGTTTACACCATCAACATACTGGTAATGTTTAGCTACGTCTTCTGAAAATCTGCATGATTCATCAATAAAGATTGGAAGAGGTCTACCATCAAATAAAAACTTAAGTTTATCTTCATCTCCCTCAACTAATGGTTGCTCTACATACTCAGCTTTTCTTTCCGATAGCCATTTCATCATTAGTTTTGCCTCATCTAATGACCATCCCCCATTTGCATCTACTCTTATAGCTACGTTTGAATTTTTAGTCGATTCAATGACTTGAGAATAAATTAATTTGTCGTACTCAATTCCTTCATTTGATCCTAATTTAATTTTTAATGCTTTTACCTCTGGGTTCTGTAATATTAGCTCTACCCTCTCCTTAATGATATTTGGTGGGTTAATCCCTACAGTTAAAGATGTAGGAACATTCGTAGGAGGAAGTCCTAACAAATCTTGTAAAGACATATTTGCTTTTTTTGCTTTCCAATCCCAAAGAGCTATATCAAGACCTGCTATGGCACATGCAGGTATGTTTAAATCTTTACCCCTTTGATAGACTTCATATAAAGAAAGGTCTTCTAAATTAGAATCTATTAATTTTTTTAAATGCTTTTCAACATCTTTAGCAGAATTTGCTCCTTCAGTTTTACCTGGAGCACATTCTCCCCATGCAGTGATACCATCTTTTACAAATTCAACAAAAAGATTTTGTGACTTATCATGAATACCTCTACTTATTTGGAGAGGAAATTTTTTCTTAAGATTTACAGTATGAAATTTAAATTCCATTTACTTAGATTGATAGTCTAAGTTAATGTTTTTCTTGACTTTTTTCCATAAAACTATCAAGTGCTTCTCTTGAATAAATAGGAGTTCTATTTCTTCTTGTTATCCACTTTAGGGTTCCTTTTTCTTGATATCTAATTAAAGTGCTTTCGCTTAAACCTAAATACTGAGCTGCTTGTTTCCTTGGAAGATATTTAATATGATTAGGTAAATTTGCACTGTCAAAATCAGATGACATTATCTCAAGATAACTTCTTTCAATTTGAATATCTTCTCTCTTAACTCTCTTTCCACCAAAGTAAACTGATCTTACTCCATCAGGAAAATAGATTTGGTTAATATCGCCCCACTTTTTGTTCATATTTTAAGGTAGTCTATAAAGGTAAAAAAAAATATATATTTGTATGTAACTATACACTAATTATTTACGATGCATAAATTCGTATATTTTATATTTATTTTTTTATTCTCAATTTCTTTAAATGCTCAAATAGGAAGTAGGGGATACAATCAATCACATTATGGGACAAGAAACTATAACTCAGGCATAAATTCGTTTCAATATGGGATCATTGGTTCAAATCAAGATGCAACAGGATCACCAGTGGGATTAGTGTCAGCAATAACTAGAAAAAATTCCAGTGCTAAAAAAATTTCTGATAGATTTGGGAATGTAAATATATCTTTGAGAGGTAGGGGTTCAATTCAAGCTGCTGGAGATGAGGTGTTATGGGATATTGATGGTGTTACATTTCAATCTCCTCCATTGCTGAGTATAAATGAAGTCGTTTACGTTGAAGTAATTAAGGGACTGGCTGCAACAAATAAATACGGTTCTGACGGAGCCGCAGGTGTAATTGTTGTTAAGACATCAGTAAATGCTTCTAATTATGATTTAATCAATTCTCCAAAAAATCTTTGGAGAACAGTTGCTGAGAAAAGAATAAAGAAGTAGTTAACACTATTCTTTTAAACTTTTATTACTTTTAATTTTAAATTATATGAGATATACATTTCTATTATTAATTATACTTTTTTCTGGCTTGTCATTTTCTCAAGAAGATAAAATTGCTCAAGCTCAACAAAGTGCTATATCATCTATGACATTGGTAGACGCACTAGCCTCTAGAATACCCGGGGCAAAAAGAGTTACAGATAGAATGGGGAATAAAAACATTGCTATTAGAGGTAGGCAGTCATTCAAAACTGCTGGTGATGAGGTTCTTTGGGAAATTGATGGAGTAATCTATAATAATCCACCAGTATTAAATGTAAATCAAGTAAAATACGTAGAGGTTCTTAATGGATTAGCTGCAACAAATAAATACGGCAGTGAGGGAGCTGCAGGTGTAATTGTTGTTAAAACTAATGTAAGTGTAGAAAAGTTTAATAGTAGAAAAAATCTTTTGAATAGATCATCACAGGTCGTCAAGAAAAAGAAGGATAAAAAAAATAAGAAATCTTAATCCTCTTTTGTAATTTTAAGAAAATTTGAAATATGAAAAAGATTACTCTAAATACATTATGGTTTATTTTATTATTTAGTTGTAACTCTGGAATTACAAACAATAAAATACTTTCCGATTTGGAGTCTTTACAACATAAAACATCGTTTGTTGACTTGTACGAAAATAATTTAGATCTCTCAGTTTATCAAAAAGGTAAGGTTGTTGTTAGTTACTGGGCTACATGGTGTGCACCATGTATAAAAGAAATGCCAGGGATTAAAAAAGCTGAAGAAATACTAGAAGAATACGGGTATACTTTTTTATTAGTTTCTGATGAAACATTGGATAAAATTTCTGAGTTTAAAAACGTATGGAATTTTGATTTTAATTTTTTAAAATCCTCTAAATCATTCGAGACACTTGGAGTCTATGCTATGCCAACTTCATATATTTTTGACGAAAATGGTAAAATAGTTGAAACTATTGTTGGGGCTGTTAAATGGGATTCTGAAGAAATGATTGATAAATTAAAGATGTTATAACATGAAAAAAATTATAATTGTTTTTTCGTTATTAAGTCTTTTTTCCTGTAATTCTGGTGATATTAAAACGGAAGAAATATCTTTTTTATATGAAAACAATAATGCTCAACCTAGTCTAGTTTCAAATAATGGTAACTTATCATTGACTTGGATTTCTAGTGATAAGGACATGAATGCTAGTTTAAATTTTAGACAATTTAAAAATGAAGAATGGACTAATCCCATAATATTGGCAGACGGTTCCGACTGGTTTGTTAATTGGGCTGACTTTCCAACACATGCAATAAACGGTGACAAAGTTCTATCAAGTTATCTAAAAAAATCTGCCTCCGGCACATATACCTATGATGTTTTTTTAAGTCTTCATAAATTATCTGGAGAGAAAGTAAAAGAAGACTTTATATTAAATACTGATGGCTTTAAAGCAGAACACGGTTTTGTTAGTATAACTTCAAATGACAGTGATGGCTTTTTAATTACATGGTTAGATGGAAGAAACACAGTAGAAAAAAATGAAAATGGTAATCACAAGCCAATGACTATTCGATTTGCAGAAATAACAAATACTGGAGATATAATAAATGAAACTGAACTTGATTCATCAGTTTGTGATTGTTGTCAGACATCAATGACATATACCAACAAGGGGCCATTAGTTGTCTACCGCGATAGAACCGAAAAAGAAGTTAGAGATATATATGTTACTAGAAACATAGATAAGGTTTGGGAAAATCCTATTCCAATACATAATGATGGATGGGTAATATATGGATGCCCAGTCAATGGTCCTAAGGTTGTCTCTAGTTCAAATAATATTGCTGTAAGTTGGTTCACTGTGTCAGATGGAATACCAAAAGTTAATCTTTCCTTTTCAGATTCATATGGTTCTTCTTTTGGTAGCCCAATAAAAATTAATGATTTTAATGCTATCGGTAGAGTTGACACTGCTTTCTTAAATAAAAAAGAAGTGATAGTAAGTTATATGGAAGGTGATGATGATGGGACATATTTAAGAATAAAAAAAGTTTCAATAGATGGAACAGTTTCAAAGCCAATTACGATCTCTAAAATTGACGGTGGAAGAGGTACAGGCGTTCCTCAATTAGAAATACTTGATAATGAAATATTTATTGTTTGGACTGTTTTTGATAGTGAAAATAATCAATTAAAAACAGTAAGATTAAACTCTAAAGATGTTTAAGTCATTCAAAAATTTTTACTTCATAATACTATTAATATATAATTGTTCTGATATTGAAAAAAAGCAAGAATATGAAAGTGCTGTTATCCTTGAGTCTATAGTTTTACCAAAAGTGATAAATGAAACCTCGGGTTTAGAAGTTCTAAATGAGGTTTTTATAACTCATAATGATTCAGGAGGAGAGCCAGTTATATATTTTTTTAATCTTAATGGAGAGATTACAAATTCTATAAAGCTGGAAGAGGAATCTTTCTGGGAAGTTTATAACAATGACTGGGAGGATATTACAGCTGACGAAAATTATATATTTATCGCTGATACTGGAAACAATTTTGGCAATAGATCCAATCTAAACATCATAAAAGTTAAAACAAATGATTTTAGTATTGATGGTAGAATTGATATTACCTATAAAGATCAAGAAAAATTGTTTTCCTGGTTTCCGAGACCAAAACATAAATATGATGCTGAAGCATTATTTTTAATCGAAGATAAAATTGCAGTTTTATCTAAAGATAGAAGCAATCTATTTACTGATTTATATTTAATTGATAAGAAAAGCAATTCAAGACAAGTACTTGAAAGTAAAATCACATATGATGTAAATTCTCTGATTACTGGAGGTGACTATGATGAGGAACTTTGCCTTCTTGCTCTTGTAAGTTATAACTCAAAGAGAAGTCAGTATTTAATATTATTTGAAGATTTTAACTTGGAAAATTTAGCTGAAAAAAAATTTAGAAAATTTAAAATTCCAATCGAGAAAGCACAGATTGAAGCAATAAAAATAATTGACAATAATACATTTTGGATTACATCAGAGGATGAAGGAATTGGAAGCCCTTATATGTATAAAATTGGAGTAAAATAAAAAAACGCTCCTAACAAAACCAATTAACAAAAATTAAAATCAACCTAGCTAAAAAAGGACTAAAAATAACTTTAGGAGCGTTATATATTCAATAGTTAAAAATAAGATAATTCTAAGCGATATAATTTTAAAGAAAAGTTAAAATTAATCAAGTTGATAGCTCAAACTAATTTTTAGGAAGGGATGTCTTAAAGTCCTTTGTAAATCTGTATCTTTTGACATAGAATTAAATGTGGTAAGTACTTGAAGTTTATTGAATCGTTTTTGAAGTCCAACCTCAATAATATTCCTGTATTTATTTGATGACATTTTAAGCTCAGCGTTTTCATTAAACAAACTACCTTCTAATTTGTAATCATGAAAATAATACTCTTGAGTAGTACCAAGATAAAACGATAATTTATTATTTGATTGATTTATTATGTTATTTAACAGACCAAACCATTTTAACTCACCTATTAAAAAGCCAATATTCATTCCAGTCATTAGCTGATAAGTTCCAAGCCTAGAATAAAATTCTGTTGTAAGATTAATATTATCCTGGAGGTTAAAACCTTTTAAGTAATTTACCACTAAATTAATTTGAAATTCCTGGGGCATTTGAGATTTCCATTCTAAATTTGGCAAATTCAGTACTATATCATGATATAAATTCTGCATTCCCTTTGCTAAAGATGCATTTCCTGTTATTCCAATATTTCCTCCTACAGTAAAGCTTGAATAATCAGATATTTTTAATTGTCTAGTTGACTCTATGAACAAATAACCACTGTATGGATAGTCATATTTATTTGGGTCTGTCTCATATCTACTTGATGGAGTATAAATTAACTGTCCTAATTTAAAATTATCAATAAAAAAATTTCCCTCACTAAATTTAAAGGAACTGTAGGACATAAAAATTCCACTTGAGTAATAAAAGTCTCTATCAAAATAAAGATCATTGTCGACATCAAGATTAACTTGTTTTTGCGAGTAAGAGGGGTTAATAATCATCATCCCAACAAATAATAAAAAACAAATGTTTCTCTTGTTCAACAATTAATTAAATTTAATCTAATTTAAACAATATTATTTTCTGTGTTTAAAATTGAATTAGCTAAAATCCATGATCTAGATAGGGTTAAAAAAATTGCTAACGATTGTGCCCTAGAAATGATTAGTAGAGGAATTTTTCAGTGGAACGAAAACTACCCTAATATTGAAATTTTTAAAAAAGATATAGATAACCATAATCTATATGTTTATAGAGAGAAATCAATAGTTCTAGGATGTATTATGTTAAGCTTATCTAAAGATGAAGTATACAACAATGTGAATTGGCTCACTAAGGATGCAAAAAATCTTTATGTTCACAGATTAGCTGTTGATCCTATGAATCAAAAAAAGGGAATAGGAAAATTATTAATGGATTTTGCTGAAGAATATGGCCGAAATAATGGATTAAAATCGGTAAGGTTGGATACTTTTAGTAAAAATAAGAGAAACAATAAGTTTTACAGATCTAGAAATTATATTCAACTTGATGATGTATATTTTCCAAATCAAAGTGAGTTTCCATTTCACTGCTATGAAAAGATTTTAAATTAAAATCCTAATTCTTTAAGATCCTTTTTCTTTTTTGAGCTTTCAATATTTAAATTTTCACAATCTAAAGGGATTGTAACTAATTCTGGAACAGGAAAATCTTCTGATGATATTCCTAGCTCAGGATTTAAATAAGCTTCCTTCATATATTGGGCCCAAATTGGTAGAGCCATGGTTGCTCCTTGACCAAATGCAATATCTTCAAAGTGAATAGATCTGTCTTCACCGCCAACCCATACTCCAGTTACAAGGTTTGGTACCATTCCCATAAACCATCCATCACTTTGATTTTGAGTTGTTCCAGTCTTTCCAGCAATAGCGTTTTCAAATGCGTATGGATATCCAGTGACTAAATTCTTGTATATATAATTTGTTTCTTCCAATCCCGAATGTCTAAGCCTACCACCTGAACCATATTTTGTTACACCCTCCATTAAATTTACTGTCACATATGCTGCTTCTTCACTAATAACATCTGTTGTATTTGGTATTACTTCAAAAAGCGGTACTCCATTTTTATCTTCTATTCTTGTGATAAAAATTGGCTCAATGTATATTCCTTTATTTACAAAAGTGCTGTAGGCTCCTACCATTTCGTATAGACTTAAGTCAGGAGTTCCCAGTGCAATCGAAGGTACCTCGGGCAAAAATGAATTTATTCCCATTTTTTTCATCAAAGCAACAACAGGTTTTGGGCCAACTTGGTCCATTAATCTTGCGCTGATTGTATTAATTGAATTAGCTAAAGCATTTTTTAAATTTCTTGTCTGACCATACTTATCACTTGAATTCTTTGGACACCATGCATCCATATTACCGTGTTTTCTGGGCTCTATACAGTATAATGCGTCAGGAACTGTATAACATGGAGAAAGTTTTAATTGATCAATTGCTGTTGCATAAAGAAAAGGTTTGAAAGTTGAGCCTATTTGGCGTCTTCCTTGTTTAACTTGATCATATTGAAAATGTTTATAATTTACACCTCCAACCCATGCTTTAACATGACCAGTTTGTGGCTCCATTGACATCATAGAAGCTCTAAGGTGAAACTTATAATATTTAATTGAATCAATAGGCTTCATTATAGTATCAATCTCTCCGTCCCATGAAAAGATTTTCATTGGAGTTTCTACCTGAAATGTCTCCCAAATCTCATCTTCGTCCTTACCGCTTAATTTCATCTTTCTCCATCTTTCTGATCTCATTGCTGAAAGTTTAATTAGTGTATCAATCTGACCCTCTCTAAGTTCTCTAAATGGAGGTGTTGGATTTTCTTGAGATTTTTTATTTTGAGCAAAAAATTCTGATTGAAGATTCTTCATGTGCTCATTAACAGACTCTTCCGCAATAGACTGAAGCCTTGAATCAATAGTTGTGTAGATTCTTAACCCATCTTTGTATAAATTGTATCTCTCTCCATTGGATTTGGGATTATCTCTTAACCATTTATTCATAAACTCTTGCAGATATGCTCTAAAATAGGTGGCTAACCCTTCTCTATGTGATTCGGGGGAATAGTCAATATTGAGAGGAAGCCTTGATAATGAGTCTCTTTGTTCTTTTGTAATCATCTCATTTCTATACATTTGTTTGAAAACAACATTTCTTCTTTCAGTAACAAGTTCTGGTCTTCTAAGTGGATTGTAAAGTGAAGAGTTCTTTAACATTCCGACCAATGTAGCAGCATCCTCAATAAGAAGTGAATCTGGTGTTTTATTAAAATAGATTTTAGATGCTGAACGAACACCATCTGCAGTGTTATTAAAATCATATATGTTTAAGTACATGGCTATGATTTCATTTTTGGTATACCTCTTCTCAATTTGAATTGCAAGAACCCACTCTCTTGCCTTTTGAAGGATAGCTTGAATTATGTTTCTGGACCTTACTCCAACAAATAGTTGTCTTGCAAGTTGTTGGCTAATTGTACTTGACCCACCACGTGTATTTAAGAAAACAATCGCTCTTAAAGTTGATCTTAAATCAATTCCTGGATGATCATAAAATCTTTCGTCCTCTGTTGCAATTAAAGCATCAACCAGGTTTTTTGGAAGTTCATCATAGGTTATTGGAGTTCTGTTATCATTAAAATAATATTTACCCAATATTTCTCCATCTGATGATATTATTTGAGTAGCAAGATTGGTGTTGGGATTCTCTAACTGCTCAAACTGTGGCATTTCTCCAAAAGTCCCTTTACCTGCAAGAATAAATAAGCCAAAAAAGGAAACTAAACCAATTAGGATTGAAACCCATAATAATCTAATAGTTAGTAATCTTTTCATATTAGCATATTTTGTATTTAAGATTATTTGACCGTCCTTTTTTAAAAATCTTGTTAATATTGCCTTTCCCTTTTCGAAGTGATTTCTGCTCCTCATAAGGAAGCGCATGTATATCTTTACATTCTTCTGAGCAACAATTATTCATTTGTCTTTTACAATCATCACACTGAATAAAAAGTAAGTGACATGATTCATTTTCACAATTTACGTGAGTATCACATGGAGCTCCACACTGATGGCAATTTGAAACAATTTCATTTGAAATTCTTTCTCCTAATCTTTGGTCAAATACAAAGTTTTTTCCAAGAAAATTGTTTTCAAGCTTCTGCTCTTTAACCTGTCTAGTGTATTCAATTATCCCACCTTCAAGCTGAAAAACATTATGAATACCTTTGTTTTTTAGATATGCACTTGCTTTTTCACATCTTATTCCACCAGTACAATACATTAAATAATTTTTGTCTTTTCCATTTTTTTTCAAGTTCTCTGTCAATGATATTAAGAGATTCTCTAAAGGTGTCAACATCAGGCTTAATAGCCCCTTTAAAGAAACCTATTTCACTTTCATAATGATTTCTCATATCAATACATATAGTATTTTTATCCTTTAGAATTTTGTTAAACCTTTTAGCATCCACATGTTCTCCAATTTTTGTGACATCAAAAGAAGAGTCATCAAGTCCATCTGCAACAATTTTTTCTCGAATTTTTATAGTTAATTTTAAAAAAGATTTACTGTAATGTTCCACAGCAAAATTTAATCTAATATTTTTTAAAGGAGCTGTTTCATTTACTGAAGTTTTGAATTTTTCAAAGTTGTCTTTAGAAACTGATAGTTGTGCATTCACACCTTCCTTTGCAACATAAATTCTGCCTAAAACATCAAGTTTAGCCCAAATAATATATAAATGGTTCCTAAAAATTGTCGGATTACTAATATTAAAATACTTATAGAACGAGAGTGTAATTCTCTCTTGAGAATTTTGATCAATCATCCAAGCGCGCTCTTCAGCACTAAGTTTATTGTACAGTTGCATGCTATACTTATATAGAATGCAAAATTACAACTTTTTACTAAGCTATCATTTATTTAGTTTTTAGTCTTCAAGCCCTGTTTGTTTTGAACCAACTAATAGAAATTCTTTTAGGCGTCCATTTATATATCTAAATCCATTTTTTCCAAAGAATCCAGGGACTTCAAGCATAATCCTAATATCTTTTTCCCATTCCTCAACATATACAGTTGTATTCAGTTCAATAGCATAAGCTGTATTATATTGTAACGGATGATCTCCGGTGAATGGAACTCCTCCTTGAGAGTCCCACATACCTATGGTGGTACCTGCAGAATGTCCATATGTCCCAAGCGGATGAGTGTATATAGAAGGTCTTAGTCCTTCAGCCTTTCCTTGTTCAAGAGATTTTCTCAAAATCTCATTCCCAGTTAATCCTTGCTTAAAATTATTTGTGAAAATGTCTTGTACTCTTGTACCTTCTTTAAACGCTTTTATCAAAAAGTCAGGGGCGTCAGTCTCACCAGGTTTAAGAACATATGCCAACTCTTGAGTGTCCGTATTTAATGTCAAATATGAAATTCCAAAATCACAATGAAGAAGATCCCCAGGTAATATTATATCAAATTTTGATTTATTATCAAATGCGTACAAGTCAATATTATCCTTTCTTTGAACATCAACTGTGGGATGAAACCATGTGTCTAAGCCAAGAGATAAAACTTTTTCACGCATCCACCATACTACATCATCCGTGCTAGTTATCCCAGGAGTAATTACTTTTGTAGAAAAAGCCTCTCTAATTATCGAGCTACTAATTGCAACTAATTGAGAAAATACTGTCATCTCCAGATCTGTTCTGGTTTCAATCCAGGCAATTGCAAGGTCCTCAGCTGAAGTAATTTTTTTTCTAAATTCTGGGGATAAAACATTGTAGAGCTGATCGTAATGATATTTAGTTAAACCATCCGCTAATGACTCATAGCTTGAGATATTCAGTCCTATTTTTTCTGGATTTTTACTCACTATATAATCTTTCAAAGCTTCCCATTGATTAGGTTGTTTATCCTTATCCCAAATTGACAGAATATTGTCACCAAATGCATATCGAGCAATGGCTACAGATTCAAATTTTTTGGTTTTTTTGTCTAGAGAAAATACAAGAATAGTTGTTCTCCTTGCATTTAACCATGTAGGAGGCAACATGGTCTTTATTATGGGATCTTCATTGTATTCTCTTGCAATCAAAACCCACATATCAATATCAGTTTTTTCCATTAACTGAGGTAATAATTTATTGAGTCTTTCTTTTTGAAGTTTGTTTATAAACACAGCTCTTTCCTGTAATGGAAGAATATCTTGTGCATTAATGTTTGTAATGAATATAGCTGTAAATAATATTAATATTTTTCTCATGGTTTGGTAAAATATAAATATAAAAAATATTACTTTAGTGATAAATGATTTAATATGTCAGATCCTAAAGATTCGAAACTTAAAGCACTTAAATTAACATTAGATAAATTAGATAAAACATACGGTAAAGGTTCCGTTATGAAGCTTGGTGATCAAACCGTAGAAAAAGTTGAATCAATATCCTCAGGCTCAATTGGTTTAGATATAGCTCTAGGTGTTGGCGGTTATCCAAAAGGAAGAGTAATTGAAATATATGGACCTGAATCCTCTGGTAAAACTACACTTACATTGCATGCAATTGCAGAGTGTCAAAAGTCAGGGGGCATTGCAGCTTTTATTGATGCTGAACATGCATTCGATAGATTTTATGCAGAAAAGCTTGGGGTAGATTTAGGAGAGTTAGTGATATCACAACCTGATAACGGTGAGCAAGCCCTCGAAATAGCAGACAATTTAATCAGGTCTGGAGCAGTAGATGCATTAGTAATTGACTCTGTAGCTGCTCTTACACCTAAAAGCGAGATTGAAGGTGAGATGGGAGATTCAAAAATGGGACTACATGCAAGGCTTATGTCTCAGGCATTAAGAAAACTTACAGCTTCAATCAGTAAGACAAATTGTACTGTGTTTTTCATAAATCAACTCAGAGAAAAAATTGGAGTAATGTTTGGAAATCCTGAGACAACGACTGGTGGAAATGCTCTTAAATTTTATGCCTCTGTTAGAATTGATATTAGAAGATCGACACAACTAAAAGATACAGAAGGAGGAGTATTAGGGAATAAAACAAGAATAAAAATAGTAAAGAATAAAGTTGCCCCTCCCTTCAAAACTGCTGAGTTTGATATAATGTATGGAGAAGGAATCTCAAAAATTGGAGAAATACTTGATATTGGAGTTGAAAAAGATATCATTGAAAAAAGTGGGTCGTGGTTTAGTTATGGGGGTAGTAAGCTTGGTCAAGGTAGGGACTCTGTAAAATCTATTTTAAAAGATAACCCTGAACTAATGGAAGAGGTCGAACAAAAAATTCTTGAGGTACTTAATTCTGATTAAGTATTTTTTTCCAATTATTTACAGCTTTTACCGCGGACTGTTTTGGGTCATTCTCTAATTCTCCTTTAATTATATTAAAGGCCTTTTTTGTAAGTGATGGGATATCATTTTCTGATAAATTATCAACACTAATTTTTTCTAACACTTTTACTCTCAACTTTCCAATTGAACCAAATTTTGGATACCATGGGTGCTTTAATTTTAAATCATAAAAAATGATTGGAATTATTGGAAGTTGATTATCAATTGCAATCTTAAAAGCTCCTCGTTTAAATTTTTGTAATAAAACAGTATCATCCCAATAATGAGCTTCAGGAAAAATACAGACATTATAACCTTTTTCTAACATTTTATTTGCTCTACCATAGACTGCAAATCTGCTGACAGGGTCTGACCTATCAACCATTATTACTGCTTTTTTATATAAATATCCAAATAATGGCAAGCTATATAATTCCTTTTTTCCAACAAATCTAAAAGGCTTCTTGTTAAGTATCAGCATTAGAAATGGATCCATATGACTTGAATGATTTGCTATCATTAGACAATTTTTTTTAGAAATCAATTTTTCTATATTTTCTACTTTAACATAATAACCACTTCCGTGTAATATTATTCTTGCCCAAATATTTCTTGCTACCCAATAAAGCATCTCATATCCCTTTGGAAATAATAGAATTATAACTAAAAAGGGAAAGTAAACAACAATCTGAATACCAGCTAGAAAGTAAAACCAGATTTGGAGCCAAATCTTAAGTAATAGCTTTTTTATCATGTCTAAATAATTGACATTATTTACCAAAGGTAATAGGTATTTTGTTTCAAGGTCAAAAAAAAATATCTTTGTTTGGTAAATAACTCTCATGGCCAAAATATTAACTGGCATTCAATCCACAGGAACACCTCACC
>MDTB01112705.1_pt1 | contig 14587 bp, 13 predicted proteins | sample 811161 | NCBI WGS metagenome assembly MDTB01 (sample SAMN05326650, study PRJNA326480) | marine metagenome | isolation source: seawater | place: Mediterranean Sea | collected 2009
CACGGGAGAGTAGGTCGTTGCCGGGCCTTAAAATCACAGAAAATTAGATAAAGCTTTGACGCGGGGTGGAGCAGCCTGGTAGCTCGTCAGGCTCATAACCTGAAGGTCGCAGGTTCAAATCCTGCCCCCGCAACCAAATTTATTTAAATAGCTTACTAATTATTTTTTTTGTAAACGCATCACGTCCTTCTTCATTAAGATGTAACAAGTCACTAAAAAACCTGTAGTCATCAAAAGTATCACTGAAATCATAAAAATTTTGGTGGCTTACACTTTTGATTCTTTTAATAAAAGGAATCATTTCAACCTGTCTTTCAATTATTGCTTTTGAAGTAGGAGAGATAAGTGAAATGATTTGAACATCATTTTTTAATTTTTCATTTAAATTGTTAAATTTTATATAATTATTATTTTTAATCAAAAAATATGGTTTATATTTTTTATTCATGAAATCCTGAATCTCATTTTTAGATACTTCACCAAATAAAGGTGGTTGGATATAATTAACAAAAATTTTGTGAAAAGCGTTTAAAAATTCAGAGGTATTTAAAAAAAATAAATTACTTAGTTTTCCAATTATATAATCTCTTTTATAATTTAATTTTAGCATATTCCTGATACCTTCTGATTTATGATACATAAACCTATTATTCTGAATCTGATCATTTCCAGAACTCAAACAACTTACTTCTATTAAAATTTTTTCAGGAAAACCATAAATATTTATATAATCAAAAATTAAAATATTCAGAAACTCAAATGATGCTCCTTGCATAGCTAAAACTCTAACCTTTTTATTCAACTCATTACTTAATAATTTTTCATCAAAATGTCTATAGGCCCTAGAATTTCCAATTATTAAAATATCGGCTTTACCTTTTCCAAAGTAAAGTTCTGCAATAGGTAAAGAACTATATTTAAGTGATGAAAATAAGATTTTTGAAAATACCCTGTCACCCATGTAGAAAAGAAACAAAACAATTAAAATAACTTTAAAATTTTTCATGTTCTAGAATTGAAAGTAAATAAAATTAGATCCTTTAAAAACACCTAAAAAAGATATTAACCACAATAAAATAGTTATTTGAATGATTCTAAGGAAAGTTCTAGTTTTTTTCTTCAATTTATTTTTTTTTACTTCAAATATATCTAAAATTATAAATATACAAATAAAAATAGAACTAATTAAAAAATTAAATAAATCAAATGAAAAGTTTAACCAATAACTATCTATTGAAAAAATTTTAGTGAAAAAGATATAAGCGGTATCTAAATCTTTTGCCCTAAAAAAAATCCATGCTAAGGATGTCATAGAAAATACATAAAAAATAGAAATTGAAACTGGGAATGGTTTTTTTGGTCTAATGATATTTTCAGTTATTATTAAAAAACTATGAAAAAATCCCCAGATAATAAAATTTACAGATGCACCATGCCATAGCCCTCCTAATATCATCACAATCATGATGTTTCTAAAAGTTGATAATTTCCCTTTTTTATTTCCTCCAAGTGGAATATAAAGATAATCTTTTAACCAACCTGATAAGCTTATATGCCATTTTGTCCAAAAGGATCTCATTGAATGGGCAAAGTAAGGTTGCGTAAAATTTTTTATTAATTTTATACCAATAACTCTAGCAAGACCGATTGCTATAAGCGAGTAGCCTCCAAAATCAGCATAAATTTGAAAAGAGAAGAAAAAAGATGAAATTAATAATACTGCACCACCAAAATTTTGTGGATTATTAAAAGGTTCTTCCACATAAATACCTATTCTATCTGCTATACATAATTTTAGAAAAAACCCAATAATAATAAGTTCTAAGCCAAGAATTAAATTAGCAGCTTTGATTTTTGTTAAACTTTCAATCTGTGGTAACATTTTCTTGCCACGCATAATTGGTCCCGCAATTAGTTGTGGGAAAAAAGATATAAATGTTAAGAATGTTAAAAAGTTTTTTTCTGGTTTTAATTTTCCTTTGTATACATCAATTGTGTATCCCATCGATTGAAAAGTATAAAACGATATTGCAAGTGGTAAAATTATACTTAAATAAATTGGATCATAATTCAGACTAAATATTGTGAGAAGTTTAGAAAATGATTCAGAAAAAAAATTAAAATACTTAAAAACACCTAAGATCAGTAAGTTAAGAATAACTGATAAACTTACTAAAAACTTTTTATCTTCTGATTTTTCTATTTTTAAAGATATGAAGAAATCAATGAGGGATGATAATATAAGAAGAAATAAAAACCTCCAATCCCAAGTAGCATAAAAGATATAACTAGATACTAAACATAATACTTTTTTATATTCATCTTTAATAATTTGATAACTGAAAAAAAATAAAATTATAAAAAATAGGAATGTAAGACTTGTAAATTCCATAAAGATTATTTATCAGCTATAGCAATCAAAGTATCATTTGCATTAAGCTTTGATAGAAAATTTGCATATTCTTTTTTTATTTGCCTATTTTCAAGTTTAGCAAGGTAACTTTTATGTCCACCAGATTTATTATTAATTAACCAATTCATATGATTTGCAATATTATATCTCTGGATACCATCTATATTTATTTTTTTAAATCCAACAGATTTCAAAAGTTTAAATAAAGAATCTTTTGTATGTAAAATTAGATGTTGACTCCATAATGTAAAATCTTTGAATGATTCCACCTTTGCGTGAGTTAATAAAAAATCATTAGCATGGGGAACCTCAATTATAATTTTACCTTTACTTGAAAGAAAAGTTCTCAATTTTTTTATCTCATTTATTGGATCTGGTAAATGTTCAACAACGTGAAATGATAGAATTACATCAAATTTTTTTTTTTCTAATTCCTCAAAATTCCTAAAACATTTAATTTTTTTTGATTGTATATATTTTCTATAATCAGTTTGTAATTCAATACCTGTAATTTCCTTTGAGATTCTTTTTGCTAAAAATAGAAAATCTCCATTCCCACAACCAAATTCAAGAATGGTCTTATTTTTAATGAACTTTTTACAAAAACTTATTCTTCTATTAGCATCCTCAAGTCGTTCAAAGGACGGGTCTCCTGTAATTTTTTTTTTATTATCTCTATAATTGCCTAACTCATATTCATTGTCACCAACGTAATAGTCATCGATATATATTACACCTGACTTTTTATCTAACCAAACATTCTGTTTTTCTTTATCTCTGGTTTTTTTACTAAATTTAATTCTTGAGCGCTTACTAGTTAAACCTAATTTTTGAAGAGTACTATATATTTTATTCATCTTTATAAGCTAAAAAATGTATATTATAATATTTTTAATTTGTTTCAAATAACCTTAACCTCGTTTATAAAATAAATATACTCATAATTTATGGCATGACTTTAGATACTTTCAGAAAAATAATTAAAAAACTCAATAAAATCAGCTTAAAATTTACGTATATTTTTTATTATATTAAACTCTTAAATTATAAAGGCTTTAAGGTCTTAAATAAAAAAATAACTTTACATTCCTTTAAAAAGTCAAAACATTTAAAAGATATTTTTTTTTATGGTATGGAGTCTCATGAAAAAGAAGTTCTATATTTATTAAAGAATTTAAAATGGGATTATAGCCATTTTATTGATGTAGGTGCGAATATTGGTTATTTTTCAATGCTTGCTGAAATATATTCATCTGGAAATTGTAAAGTAATTAGTGTGGAACCACTTTTAGAGAATGTGAAATACCTTTCAAGTATAAAAACTCTTAATAATTTTCGTTTTGAAATAGTAAGTAAAGCTTTATCAAGAAAAGAAGGTAAATCAATTTACTATAAACCAATTAAAAAACATAATTCTTATCTTTCAACGAGTGGTTCACTTCTAAAAAAAAATGAAAATACTAGCGTAGAAAGAATAGATATAGAAACAACCACATTAAAAAAAATAATTCCCAAAGATTCTAAGAAAATATTAATAAAACTTGACTGTGAAGGTAGCGAATTTGATATACTAAATTCATCTCAAAGTTTACTGAAAAATGCGAACTATGATTTTATTATAGAGATTCTAATAAATGATATTTATAAAGAAAAGATTTTTAAAATTATGAAAAAAAATGGATATTTTTCCTATTTATTAACTAGCGAAGGAGTTATTAAAGAAAGCAACCTAATTACTATACCTTCAAAATCTAACGCAGGAAGAACATACTGGAGAAATCATTTTTTTTCAAAAAATAAATTAGAGAATAATAATGAGATTCACATTCTATGATGATGAAATAAGATATTATGATTAATATTTTAAGTAGATTTAAAACCTCACTAATGTTTGCAAGATATTTTGGACGTAACTTTCGACCGGACACTTTTTTTGCAGCTAAAATTTATTTTTATTTAGCTAAATCGCTTAACTATGCAGAATATTTAAATAGAAAAAGACTATCCGACTCATTTGCTATTCAAAATAAAAAGATCAAACATAATGAGGGGTATTATATTGGTAATTTTAAGAGGATGAAGGATGGTAAAAAAGTTATGGGGGCTATTAATTATTTTAGAAGAAAACATAAACTTATAAATTGGAAAGAAATTGAAAAAAAATCTAAGAAGCCTTTTCTTCTGAAAAAGGAGGTTAAACTAAGTAAACAGTTACAAACAATTTGTATACCATTAGTTAAAATTATTTCTAAATATATCGGTTGTTATCCTGTTTTTTTAAGAGCAGAGCTATGGTATTCTCCGAACAAAAAAAATTTTACTGGCAGAAGCCAAAATTGGCATATTGATGGAGAAGATACAAAACAGATAAAAGTATTTATTCCACTCGAGAAGGTAGATAAATTTTCAGGTCCACTAAACTTTATTGATGCATCTAACTCCTACAATATCTATTCTAATTTAAAAAAAAATAAAATTATTAAAACTAGAAATACAAAATTGTCTGATGATATAGTAAAATCCTTTGTTCCTGAAAAATTTATAAAGAAAATGACAATGGATCTTGGAGAATATGCGCTACTTGACACATGTAGATGTTATCATTTTGGCAGTAGAAAAGATAAAAAACCTAGAAAACTAATTTTTCTTCATTTCACTTCACCTTTTGCAGAAAATTTTCCAACAATTTTCAGGAAACCCCACTTAGAAAAATCTAACGAAGAAGAAAGATTACTTTATGGTTATGTTGGACAAGATTATAAGGTCCTAAAAAGTGAAAAGATAAAAAGATGGGATTTTAAATTTTATTAAGAAGAAAATTTTGTTTGAAGTTATTAAATATATATCAAAAAATAATGGACCGCTAATTCTACATGCAGATTTAATAAGTTTAGGTAGAGAACTTATAAAGTGTAGGGGGAAGTTAATTGATAAAATTATCAAAGAGTCTGAAAATTCTTATTTCTATATTCCAACCTTTACATTTTATGAGGATGAGGTCTTCACTATTGATCTGCGTTCAAATGTTTCAGGAGTATTATCGAATGAGTTGATAGATAATTTAGATAAGAAGCAATACTCTAGGACATTTAATCCAATTCATTCATTTGGATTTACAGAAAATGATATGAATCCTTCTGGAAGTAATATTAATACAAAATCATTTGGTAAAGGTTCAATTTTTGACTATTTTTATAAGGAAAATCTAATGCAAATTTATCTAGGAATTAATCCTAATAATAGCTACACGATCTTTCACCACTGCGAGGCCTTAGTTGGTGTAAAATATAGAAGGTGGATAACAATAAAAAAAAAAGTAAAATCTACGGATAATGAGGATATTGAAACTGTAAGCTACCAATATTTTGATAAAATTAAACCCATAGAGATAAATTTCGTAAAAGTAGTCAATGATTTAGTTAGTAAAGATATTCTAAAACAGAACAACATAAATAAAACACCAATTCTTTACGGCAAAACTAGGACGATGGTAGATTTTGTTTGTGATATGATTTCAAACAACGAAAACTATTTACTTGTTTAGTTTATTTAAAATCAGATCTACCATTTTATCAATGCTACCTATATTTTCTTTATTAATTTCTTCATCCTGAATTTTAATTTTATATTTATTTTCAAGATAAATAATTGTATCTACTATTCCGAATGAGTCTAAATAACCCATTTCAACCAATGATTTATCCGTTGGGAGTTCTTTTGAATTTAATTGAGGGTTACCATCACAAAGATATTTTATAAGGTCTAATTTTATTGTATTATTATCATGTAACATTTTAAATTTTATTTAAACCTACAATTGACTGTGCCATAATATAAGCCATATTTTCTCTAAAACCTAGCCGTTTTGATGAAAATTCATTTACAATTTTCTTCTCAAGAGAAATAAACGCATTTTTATTAATTAAGTCTATGTTATCATAATTATCTGCAAGCTCCTCTGCTGACTTTGAAAATTTATTATTATAAAAAAAAGCTCTTGCCTCTGGTGCTTGGTAGGCTATTTTTGGTCTATTAGCTATACTTTTGGGTAGGATCTTTTCGAGTTCTTTTCGAAATTGTGACTTAGTTCTTACACCGACTGATTTTTTTCTTCCATTAATTTTTGACATGTAATCAACAAAATTATTATCAAGATAAGGGTATCTTCCTTCGACTGAGTTGGCCATTGTCATCCTATCTCCTTGAGAATTTAATAGGTAGTTTGATAACAATGTTTCAAATTCAATTATTTGAGCTTTTTCATCAAAATCAACTAAACTTATATTATCACAAATTAAGGGTAATATTTCTTCAAGAAGACTTTCAGGGCTATAATCTTTACTTAAATTAAAGTAGCTTGACACTTGCTTAAACTGAGCCCACCTGACTAGGTGAGAGTAAAATATTGGATTATCAATTTCTAAATGAGTTCTATAAAAATCCTTAATCAATTCAAAATACCTACTATTCTTAAATTGAGGTAAATAACTATAAAGTTTTTTAAGAAGTAAAAATCTGAATTTTGATTTAGGATCCTTTTTCCAGAATCTTCGAATTCTGGACTCAAAAAATAAATCATATCCTAGTAATATTTCATCAGCACCTTCACCAGTCATTATAACTTTAATGTTATCGTTCTTTACAACTTTACTTAATAGGAAAAGTGGAACAGGTGCTGTCCTAAATAAAAGTGATTCCGAGTGCCAGATTGTTTTATAAAAATTGTCTGAAATTAATTTAGAATCAACAATAATACTTTTATGTTCAGTTTTAAAGAGATTTACAGCTTCATTTTGCCATTGAGTTTCGTCGTATTCATCATCTGTAAATTTTATAGAGTATGTTTTCAAATTATAATTTAATTTGTCCTTAAGTATTTTAACTAAGGCTACACTATCAACCCCGCCAGATAAATATGCACCAATTTTTACTTCTCCATGGATTTGTTTCGAGATCGCGGCATCTAATCTCTCAATAATACTAAAATGGATTTGACTTTGATTATTAAAAAAACTTTTTTTATATTTAGAAAGTTGTGTTTTTCCATTAGACCATACTAAGTAATGTCCTGGAGGTATTTGTAATATATCTTTGAATGCTGTTTGCTCCCCTATACATGTCCAAAATAGACATGTTTGCGCGATAGCCTTTTCTGATATTTTAAAACTTCTTTTACATACTTCTATTATTCCCTTCATTTCTGAACAGAAATAAAATTTTTGATTATCTGAATGATAAAATATAGGTCTAATTCCAAATCTATCTCTAAACAAATAAAGTTTTTGCATTCTTTTTTCAAATATAAAAATTGCAAACTGTCCGTCTATTAGCTCTACAAAATTTTTCTTATGATTTTGAAATACCCATAAAAGGACTTTAACTTCACTGTTGAATTTTTTTTTATCTAATGAAAATTTTTCAATCAAAGATTTATAATTGAAGATCTCACCATTAAAACCAATAATGTAGTCATCATTTTCTATAGGCTGATGACCACTGCTTATTGCCTCAATTGATAACCTATTTACTCCGAATGCATAGTTATCCGAAATATTTACATTTTGTTGATCTGGACCTCTATGTAGTGTAACCTTTAACATTTTGGAGATATCATTACCAATATCGCTTTGATTGGGATTAATTATACCTGCTATACCGCACATAAATGTTTTTAAATTTAAAGGCTATAAATATTTATTAAAAGATTAAGAATACACAAATTATGCATCATATATTGATAAGTATCAAGCAAATATGTAAAAGAATATGAGTATTTTAAAATGACTGTAGGAAAAAGAATATTTAAATTAGCTGAAAAACTTTGGCCTATTCATAGAAGTATTACGGGTGAAGGTTTTAGAAGATCACTAGAATTGATAAAGTCTGAAATCCCTGAAATCAAGATTCATAAAATTAAATCAGGTGCAAAAGTGTTTGATTGGACTATCCCACAAGAATGGAAAGTAAATGACGCATGGATTGAAACACCTACAGGTGAAAGAATTTGTGAATATAGAAAAAATAATTTACATGTCCTCGGATATAGTATTGGAATTAAAAAGAAGGTTAAAAAAGCTGAATTAATTCAACACTTACATTCAATTGAGTCTATGCCAGAAGCAATACCCTATGTTACCTCATACTATAAAAAAAATTGGGGATTCTGTATAAGTGATAAAGAAAAAAAAAAGTTAGTAGATGGTGAATACAGCGTCTATATAGATGCAAATCACTTTGACGGATTTTTAAATTACGGGGAGATATTAATACCTGGTAAAAGTAAAAGAGAAATTTTTTTATCCACATATCTATGTCATCCATCTATGGCTAACAATGAGCTCTCTGGCCCTTGTGTCACCACTTTTATTACTAAATGGCTTCTAAAGAAGAAAAATAATTTTTCCTACAGGATAATTTTTATTCCAGAAACAATTGGTTCAATTGCGTACCTTAGTAAAAATTTGTCAACTATGAAAAAAAATATAATTGCTGGTTTCAATATAACGTGTATTGGAGATGACAGGCAATATTCTATTGTTTTAAGTAGAAAAGAAAATACATTATCAGACAAAGTCGCTCAAAATGTCTTAAATAAAATAGCTAAGAATTATAAGATATATTCTTGGAGAGAAAGAGGTAGTGATGAAAGGCAATATTGTTCTCCGAATGTTGATCTTCCTGTATGTACTTTGATGCGTACTAAGTTCGCAGAATATCCTGAATATCATTCATCATTTGATACGTTGAATAGAGTGGTAAATATAAAAGGGTTAGATGGTGGTTTTAATTTTGTAAAAAGTTGTATAAGTATGTTAGAGTCAAATATTTATCCAGAGACTAATTTTTTATGTGAGCCACAGCTTAGCAAAAGAAAACTCTATCCATCCATATCAAATCTTCAAACTAAACAAAAAGTTTCTTTAATGATGGATCTTATTAGTTATTCTGACGGGCGAACCAGTTTGTTGGATATGTCTAAGCTCTTTAATACAGACTATAAATTACTACTAAAATTAGCTAAAGAGCTTGAGAGAAAAGGAATTTTAAAAATTTCTTTTTAAAAAAAATAGTTGTATTATATTAAAATACAATATTTTAAAAGTTATAAAAGTGCCTTCTAAGTTTACCATTTCATCTTACAGACCAGGAAATTTCAATTATAGTTTAAATGAAATAGATGATTTTATAAGTTATAAATCATGTCCGTGCTGTAAAAGTAAAAAAATTAGTCAAATATTTACAATAGGAAATTCCCTTAAGAAGATTAGTTTATCTATTTGTGATAAATGCTGCCACGTATTTTATAATAATTTCGCGAGTGAGAATTTTATAGATAATTTTTATCAAAGTTTTTTTTCAAAATCAAAAATTTATAAAAATAAAGAGGTAACAAAAATTAAGCCTTCTTCCAAACTTTATAATTCAATTCAGCATCTAAAATTATCTAAAAATTCCAAAATTATTGATATAGGATGTGGGCATGGCTCAGAACTTCTATTTTTGAAGGAAAATGGTTTTTCAAATTTATATGGTAGCGAAATGAATAATGCAAGAGTTACTAATGCTAAAATTAACTTCCCACGTACAATTTTTAGTGGTGGTTATAAAAATATCCCTAGTATGAAATTTGATATAATTTACTCAAATCATTCACTCGAACATATAGTTAACCTAAATTCATATTTTAAGAAAATAAATTCTATTACAAAAAAAGATTCTTTAGTTATTGTAAATGTTCCAAATAGTCTTCACGAAAATATTTTTTATCAAATATTATATATCGGTCATGTTCACTCATTTACGCCAGAATCCTTAAAAAATTTAGGTAGAACCCATGGATTTCACAGTATTTTTCTAAAACCAACTAGAAAAGATGAAATTAAAATTATTTTCTCAAAAAATAGAAAAAAATTAAGTGATTTTAAAATTTTTAATCATCAAAAATACGATATATCGTTTTTTAAAAATAGGTTTTCAAGACCGTTCAATATTACATCTAAAAAATCATTCTTTACCGATGATCGATCTGGAGTCTACTCTAATTATAATGATATTGAACGGAGGAAAAGAACCTATATGAAACTTACTAAATATGATCAATTAATATCATTAATTCTGAAGTTCTTTTTTGATATTTCGAGAAAAAAAAAAATAGTTTTATTTCAACAGATTTTAACGTTTCTCCTATATAGACTAAGTGGAAAGAGGATCTTACATTTTGGTTTCTACAAGTTGATTAATCAGGATAATGGTAGTCTGAAGTTTCCAATTAAGCTAAATGATAATAAAAACCCATTAGTTTTATTAAAATAGATTTTTCATGGGACTTCTTCTTATTCATTTAGGATATTCTAAGGCTGCTAGTACCACAATATCAAAGAAAATATTAAGTAGTTTTAACAAATTCATCGAGCTGAAGTTAGGACATACTAATAGGAGTATTAACAAGAATACTATTGATAGAATAATAAAAGATATAGTAAAAAAAGGAAGTTCTGATTACTTTCTTAATTTTGGATTATGGTCGGCTTTAGATAGATATTATTCAGAATATTTTCTAGTGAATCTTCTTAGAAAAAAAAAAGATATCAAATTCTCAATCTGTATTAGAAATCAGATGGATTGGTTGAAGTCATATTATTTACATGAGATAAGTTGTCAAAAGTTTCCAAGAAAATCAAATTTTGATGACTTTATAAAAACCAAGCTAACTTCTGGGTATGGAAACCTACTTTATCAACTAAATTATCTAGAAAAAATAAAAGTATTAAAAAAAAATATTCCAGATAGAAATCTTAAGATTTTTATTTTTGAAAAAATTAGCAGAAAACAAAGTAATATTTTAACTGATATTTCTAAGTTTATAAAAAGAAATATTTCTTCAATTAAAATAAAAAATGAAATGGATATAAATGAAAGTATTTCTGGTAAATTTATGGTTAGATTAAATACTTTTGGATATTTTAGAGAAAAGTATGGAATACTTCCTAATTTAAGATTTTCAAATTTCCTAATTATTAAATTCTTAAAAAAAATTGATTTGTTTAATAGACCTTATCAACCGAAGTGCTCCAAGCAAAGTGAAAATCTCATTAAAGATTTTTTTCGTAAAGATAATAAGAAACTTTCAATCCTACTTAAAGAGAATTTAACAAAATTAGGTTATTAAATGAGAATTGCAGTTATCCCCGCAAGAAAAAATAGTAAAAGAATATTAAATAAAAATATTAAGATTTTTAAAGGTTTTCCATTGATTTACTGGTCGATTAAAGCTGCTAAAGATAGTAAAGTTTTCGATAAAATTTTTGTTTCAACTAATTGCAAGAAAATCTCAGAGTTGTCCATGCGATATGGAGCAGAAGTCCCATTTCTAAGGTCTAATAGTATGGCAGGAGATCATCTTGGAGTAATAGAGGTGGTCAAAGATTTTATTGAAAAGATAGAGAAAGGTCAGGAGTTATCTGATATATGCATGATAAGTGCGGTAAGTCCGAATATGGACCCTATTTTTATTAAAAAGGCATTAACGATGATGAGAAAGTTTGACTGTGATTTTGTTTTTTCTGCATGTAAGTATCATTCACCTCCACAAAGAAGTTTTTTAATCAATAAAGGATTTATTAATATGATTGATGAAAAAAAATATAATACAAGAAGTCAGGATTTACCCGAACTATACCATGATGCTGGACAATTCTATTGGGCCAAAAAAGAAATATGGAAAAAAAGAAAGAAAATATTTACCAAGAATTCAATTGCTCAGCTTGTTCCTTCTTTAACATACTCAGATATAAATAATAACGAGGATTTTAAAAATGCTAGTATTTTAAGAGAAACTCTTAATATTAAGGATGAAAAAGTCAATCAAACAAAGATTTGGGAAGGTCCATTTGGTAATAAATATACAAAAAGACATAATCCAAAACAAATTAATTCAGAGATTTCATTTTTTAAGAAAATTTTTAAAAGTGTAGACAGAATCACATCAATACTAGAACTTGGCTGCAACAATGGAAGAAACCTTGAGGCGTTAAGAAAGATTGATGTAAAATTTGAACTTAAAGGATACGAAATTAATGAAACAGCAATAAAAGAAGCCCAAAAAAAAAAATTTGATGTATCAAAAAAATCAATCAGTTCAAATCTACAAAATAGTAAAAGCTATGATTTAGTTTTTACAAAAGGTGTTTTAATTCATATTCCTCCCAACAAATTGGATAAGGTTTACAGTAACATGTATAATCTTTCAAAAAAATATCTTCTTGTTGCCGAATATTTTAACCCAACACCGATGAAATTAATCTATAGAGGTAATAAAAATTTAATGTTTAAAAGAGACTTTGCTAAAGATCTTATTGATAAGTTTAATTTAAATCTTGTAGATTATGGATTTGTTTATAAGTATGATCCAATAAATCCTCAGGATAATTTGAATTGGTTTTTATTGAGAAAATAAAATTTAGTGTTATATAAATTAAAATTATGATGACAAATGTTTAAAGTAAAAATATTAGGTGCTGGCTCAATTGGTAACCACTTAGCAAATGCCTCGAGACATTTAGGTTGGGTTGTTCATTTGTATGACAAAGATGAGGAGGCGTTGAAAAGAACAAGAGAGTCAATATATCCATCTAGGTACGGATTTTTTGATGAAGATATAAAACTATTTGCAGGTACAAAGTCTAGAGAGGTTTATGATATCATAATGGTGGGGACACCACCAAATAGTCATATAGAGTTAGCAATGGAAGCTTTATTGGAGAAACCAAAAGCTATTTTGATTGAAAAACCTCTAACAAATCTTAATAATAAAAATTTTGAACAATTTATAAAAAAAATAAATTTAACAGACACTAAAATTTTTATCGGTTACGATCATGTGGTTGGGGACGCTTCTAATTATCTAACAAAACAACTAAAAAGCTTGAATCTTGAGGATTTAGAGTTTTTAGATGTAGAAATTAAAGAGCATTGGCAAGGAATTTTTAATGCCCACCCATGGATTAAAGGTCCTGAAGATACCTACCTTGGTTATTATGAACAAGGGGGTGGAGCTTGTCTTGAACATTCTCATGGATTAAATATGTGGCAACATATTGCTCTATCTGTAGGTGCAGGAAAAATAAAAAAGGTTTCAGCTTATATGAGCTTTAATAAATTTAATGGTTTAAATTATGACAAATTTTGTTCTGTAAATATTGAAACTGAAAACGGTTTATGTGGAAGATTGATACAAGATGTTTTAACATTTCCACCTTCAAAAAAAGCAATTCTTCAGTCTAAGCGGGGAAGTTATGAATGGTACTGTAACTTTAATAAAGATGGTGATAGAATTGTAGTTAAAGAAAATGGTAAAACAGTAGATAAAATGTTTAAAAAAAATAGGCCAGATGACTTTATTAATGAGTTGAAACATATTAGTTATGTTATTCACAATTCAAAAGATCAATCACCAATTTCAATAAACAATGGTATTGAGACTATGAAAGTTATAGAAGCTATTTTTGAATCTGACCAAAAAAAAAAATTTGTTGAGGTAAAATATTAGTTATGAAGTTTTCTTTTAATGAAAAACTTTTTGATAACCTTTTTGTTCTTGATATGGCTAATAATCATCAAGGATCATTAGATCACGGTAAAAGAATCATTAATGAATTTGCAAAAAGGATTAAATGTAAGAAAGATATAAATGTAGCTTTCAAGTTTCAATTTAGAAACCTTGATACATTTATTCATAAGAATCATATTAAAAGTTCCTTTAATAAGCATATACATAGATTTGACTCAACTAGACTTGATTTACAAACATATCAGCAATTATTTAATACTATAAAAGATAATAAACTTATAACATGCTGCACACCGTTTGATGAGCAATCTGTAGATCACATACTTGATATGAATTTTGATATAGTAAAGGTTGCTAGTTGTTCTTCAAGAGATTGGCCGTTATTAGAGAAAGTTGCAGAATCGGGAAAGCCAGTAATTTTATCAACTGGAGGTTTAACTTATAATGATATTGATGATGTTGTAAGCTTTTTTGAACATAGAGGGGTAGATTTTGCAATAATGCATTGCATATCTATTTATCCTACACCTAATGAAGATTGTAATCTGGCAAATATCAGAGAGCTTAAACTAAGATATCCTGGTAAAATTATTGGATGGTCGACA
>MDTB01145365.1_pt1 | contig 14587 bp, 16 predicted proteins | sample 811161 | NCBI WGS metagenome assembly MDTB01 (sample SAMN05326650, study PRJNA326480) | marine metagenome | isolation source: seawater | place: Mediterranean Sea | collected 2009
CTATGTAATGAGTTTTGATTTAACTTATGTAGGTACCCCTCAGTTTTTTGACCCTGACGGAGATGGACTATCTAATGCACAAGAAGATGCATATGGTACTGACCCCTCTAGTGATGATACTGACGGTGATGGACTAAGTGACGGAGATGAGGTTGGATTAGGCACAGACCCAAACGTTGAAGATACCGATGGGGATGGAATTAATGATGGTGATGAAGTGAATAATGGCGGCAATCCATTGATTTATAATGACCCGAATTCTGATCGTGATAGCGACGGATTAATTGACACTGATGAAGACGGCTGGGGAACGGACCCAGATGACCCAGACACTGATGGGGATGGAGTGAGTGACGGAGATGAAGTTAATGTCTACCAAACAGATCCAACTGATTCTAGTAGCATGCCCTCAACAGCTTTAGATATCTCAATTGAAGTTGCTGATAGCAATGGCAGTTCATTAGGATTTATTGGAAGTGGTTATTCAGGCACTCATGCAGCAGCAGCTTACGTAGGCTCATATACATATAATTACTCGAACGATAGATGGGAACAAAGCGGAGCAGTTTCTGTAAATGGATACCTAGAATTATATAATAGTGCCTGGTGGTGGCATAATTCTGGAGGAACTCCGGTTCAGCAAGTTAGTCATGGAAACGATATATCTGAAGGATATGAAACTAGCGATCCACCGGGTGGATCGGGATTAATTATATTTTATAATAATGTTTCTTAAATAAATAAACAAATAAATAAAATGGCTAAAATTAAAAAAATACAATCAGGAGCTAAGAGTTCTTTCATATGGATGGGAACTTGCGATGACGGAGAAGATTGTCAAGACTTTGACCTAACTTCTTATGCAGTTGGCGAATCAAATGCGGGAATTATTTCTTCAGTTTTTCAGATGGGTGATAACAATATCGCTGGAGTCTGGAAAAGTGATCAGCCTGGCTTTGCTAACGATCTTAACGATGGATCTACCGACAACAATAAGATGTTGTGCGGTAAGAATTACTTCATCAAACTTCACCCAGCTACTTCCGGAGCTGACGAAACAGAAATAGAAATTCCTGGAGCTATCTTTGACTATAAAGGACAGGTAGGAAAAGGAAAGGTTTTTAATAAAGATAGTACTCGCCCTCAATTTTTAGGAGATGTATCTAATTTACCTTCGTGTATAGCTAAAGGTGAATTTAGAAATTTAATTACTAAAGCTGAAGACGGAACTGATTATGCTACAGATCAGACAATCACCCCAGATAAAGACGGTATTTATGTAAAAGGAGACGGAACTGTTCATAGAATTTTTAGCGGAAAACCTTTTAATATTCCTGCTGGTTCTAAATTATTCAAAGGAAAATTTGGGACATTAGATACAGACGGAGACGGAGTGCCCGACGAGCATGACACAAACCCAAGTACTTCTGATAGAGATTCTGGACAAGCGACTGACAGCTTTACTGTGACTACCGCCTCTAATGGAGATTATAACGGAGTTTATCAGCCAATCCCCGGAAGCAGTGTGGATGGACTTCCAATATACCAGATAGACGGGGTCCGTGACACTGAAGGGCCTGTATTCTGGGGAGAAGTTGACGTCAATGAACCTTCAGAAACAAATACGAATTGGCGGTTCGCAGGTCGTATGCGCATTGTGAATGCATCTGGAGTACAAAATGCACCTATTCCAGAAGGTCATGTTACGACGACGAGGAGTGGCGGATCTAACAATTTCACCTCAAACTTTACTAGTGATTTTGTCTCGAATTCAAGCGGGCCATGGGACATTCCGGAGAGTGACTGGGCCCATCCGTATGCCTCTTCCGGTTCTGGAATAAATCCAACAAAGATAGGAAGTTCTGGTGGAATTACTGGCTCTATAGCAGTTGGCTGGAGCTCGTCTTATGCTTTGAAAGCAGATGGCTCCTTACATGCTACTGGTGATAATTATAACGATCAATTTGGAGATGGTACAACTACAAATAGGAATAGTTTTAGCGTAGTTGGACTTTCCGAGGTCTCTCAAATTGCAGTGGGTAAATGGCACACTCTGTTTGTAAAAACTGATGGTTCATTGCACAGTGTTCCAGCTTCGGGTTGGCCCGCAAGTGTCGGCGACTTTGGACAACGAGGCGACCAATCCCAACATACAAGCGGAGTTTCTCAAGTTGCCGCCGGTGAATACCACTCCCTGATGCTCAAATCAGATGGTTCAGTCTGGAGTGCTGGTAATGCTCAATACGGACAACTTGGCGAGGGCTCGTTCTCCTCAAACTCATTTAAAAAAATTATTGATTCCGGGGCAACTCAAATTGCCGCCGGTGATAACCACTCGCTGGTCCTCAAATCGGACGGGTCCCTCCATGCTTTCGGAAGGAATAACTACGGACAACTGGGGGTCGGAACAACAACTAATAGAAACACACCCACACAAGTCTACTCTTCCGGAGTATCTCAAATTGCTGCAGGTGGTTACCACTCCCTAATTTTAAAAACTGACGGATCCTTGCATGCTTTTGGAAGAAATAATTACGGACAGCTCGGCGACGGTGACCTACCGGGCGGGTACCAGTCGGAAAGAACCATTCCAACCGAAATCCTTTCCTCCGGAGTCGCTCAAGTTTCTGCAGGAATGTTGCACTCTCTGATTCTCAAAACGGATGGATCCCTCCATGCTTTCGGACGAAATAGCTACGGACAATTGGGGGACGGAACAAACTCAGGCAGACCCACACCCACCCAAATTGTCGCTTCCGGCGTCTCTCAAATTGCCGCCGGGGGGGAACACTCCGTGATTGTCAAAGCGGATGGATCCCTCCATGCTTTTGGACGAAATGACGTCGGACAATTGGGGGATGGAACTTCAACCAGCAGAAACACACCCACTCAAATCTTTCCTGCTGGCAGTATCTAGTATAGTCAGTGACATTCCCATAACCAAAAAAATTTTCCGAACGAGCTGTTGAAGTATAGTGGACTATATATTATATAAAATATTTCAAAAAAGTTCTTGACAAATCATTTTTAAGATGTTACTATGGATGGTATGTCGAATTTACTTTATAAGACAAAAACATACTTAGTAGGCCACATGCAATACCTTAGTGGCAGAGATTGGAGAAATGAAGTTACAGAAAAATTAAAAGATCTTTCTATAACTTGTTTTGATCCGTATAAAAAACCATTTATTAAAGATGTAGAAGAAGACGAAGCATCTCGCCAAGAAATGGAAACTTGGATGAAGACAAAACAGTACGATAGAGTTACTGACAGGATGAAAACAGTAAGAGCATATGATCTTAATCTTGTTGACAGGTCCGACTTTATTATTGCCCATCTTGTTCCAGATGTAGCCTCTTGGGGTTCTGCAGAAGAGATTGTAACTGCAGTTCGCATGAAAAAACCTATCTTTATAAGCATGGAAGGCGGAAAAGCAAAGACCCCTCTATGGATGCTAGGAATGCTTCCACATAAATATATTTATAATTCGCTTGACGAAGTACTAGAAATGTTGTATGCTATAGACAATGGAATTAAACCGATAGATTCTGATAGATGGAGATTATTAAGAAAGGAATATAGATGACACTAGTACTAGCATCAAATGTACAAGAACCAATTTTTCAAATTTTAGCTATAATTGTTATAGCGGGGTTATGGTTAATTAAACCAGACTCTAAATACTAAACCGTAAAATATATAAATCATAAAAAATATGAGCGATAATACTGAGACTGAAAAGTCAGAATGGGATGATAGAGAACTTGGAGCCCTTTGGGTAAATACCAAGAATGGTAATAACGAGAAGTACCTCACAGGTAAGATTAAGGGAGAGAAGGTAATTGTTTTTAAAAACAAATACAAAGAAGAAAATGCTAAGGCTCCAGACTTTAAGGTTTACATTCAAAAGCCTCAATCTGACTCTGCTGTTTCCACACCTATAGTTCAAGTAGAAGAAGAGCCTGATCTTATTTAATTTTAGGTGTATATACTTGCATGAACAACAAGTACGGACTAATTTGTCTTTCAAAAATTCTTCAACAGGAAGATCATTCTCTAAATAGCTTTAAGGGCTTGTCGAGAAAGCAATTCAGCGAGCTGTCCTCTTCTGAAGGAGAAAGCAAAGCTCTCTCTGTACTGGGGCAAGATATTCTACATAATGTAGAACTTACTGTTAAAATTATTGATTTCTGCAGAGATAGCGGCATTGACCATTATAGGTTAAACACTGCCATTTTCGGCATTGTTTCTGATCCTTCTTTTGATGTTGATATTTCAGATCTTCCTAACTATGATTTAATAGAAGAGGGCTTCAGAAATATAGGCAGAACATCGATAACCAAAGGGGTATCACTATCAATTCAACCCGACAAGTTTTGCAAGCTTATAGATGATGATGATTCTGTCGTAGAAAGATCAGTAAAAGAGTTAAATTTTTACTCTTGGGTTTTTGATAAGATGGGGGCTCAAGAAAATATCTCTTCCCCCATACTTTTGCACCTTAATTCCCAACCCACTAAAGATGATCATGACTCTTACTGTGACCTTGCTGACCGTTTTTTTGAAAATTACAAACAACTAGACGGGCATACACAAAGTCGATTAGTATTAAAAAATGCCGAAAGTGGTTCTTGGAATGCTTTCGGATTATTTAAATACTTACATGTTTATTGTTTTGAAGAACATGATTTTGGCTTTCCTCTAGCTTATAATAATTTGTTTGATGATTTAAATCCTTCTGAAATTTCTGGTGCTTCTGTAGAACAACAGGTCAATGTTGGGGCTTTCCATGAAACATGGAGGGGTGTTGTCCCTGTTTTTACTTGGAGTGAAGCTAAATCTCCAGGCTCAAGATCCCATGCTAAAGAATTGTCTCAACATATTCCTGATTTTGGCTACCAAATTAAATGGGAAGTTGATGTTACAGATAAAGATATAGCTATCTTAAAGTTGCTTGGGCCCGATGCACCTTCTAGAATTTCAGCAGAAGAGTTGGCACAAATTTCTAGAAAGAAATACCGCAAAGTAGAAAACAACTACAATGCACTTTATGAGTCCGCAAGAAGAAGTAATATTGTCTCTCAAGATGGCAATGTTAAATTCGTCGAAGGCGAGCAATAGTTCTTTTACATTTTATGGGGGTGTTCCGGATTCGACTGATGTTGAATTCTTTCACTGCAAGCAGGAGTGCGTCTGGCTCCTCAAAAAGGCGCAACCGATTACATGGCAACAAGTCACGTATCAAAGCTTACAGCTTCGGCAGTAAGCTTGCCCTAGCAGCTTAAGGCTGCTACCTCTTACTTTTTGACGCAGATAAAAAAGATAAGGGGTCATCAATCTGCACAACAGAAAAGGTTTACTTGTTAATAAACTGAGCCCTCTGCGTAGCGGGGGTAAATAATTGTAACAAGGAGTTCGATGTTAGTATCAATAACTTAAAAAGAAACTAACTAAGCTTGTAGATGTGATTGCTTGAAGACAATCAGGACGCGGGTTCGATTCCCGCCACCTCCACCATTTTCGTAAAATTAGTGTAATATATACCGTGAAATTTATATTTTATTTAATCCTTGCCACTGTTAGTTGCTTTGGCTCCACTCTTTACTTCAAGGATGGAAATTCTGTTAATGCAAAAATTTTAGATGCTAACGAAACACATGTAAGGGTCGCAAGGAACAAAGATTTACAACAATTTCGTTTTAAAATTGATTTGCTAACAATAGATTCACGAAAACAAATAGAATTGTATCATTCAAAAGATAGGTATAATACTATTCCAACATTAAAGAGCCCCATAGGTGACAAGACACTAAGGAGCTATACATCTTATATTGATCAGTTAATTGATACCAACTTAAGATCCAAGCGACTACAAAAAACAAAACCCCTTGATGATTATAGCTATGTAAGGAGAATTTACCTTACAGTTATAGGTAGAATACCGACGCAAGAAGAGATACTATCATTTCTTGACAATAGAGACTCTAATAAAAAAGATAAATTAATACAAAAATTATTAGATTCCAATGGTTATGTCAACCATCAATTAAATTGGTGGAGCGACATGCTCAGAATAAAAGATAGACCCCAAGGGACTAACATTAATGTAGGCTCAACTTACAGACAATGGCTTAGAGAGTCTTTGCATGGTAAGAAAAAGTATGATGAAATAGTTAAGGATTTAGTGGGAAGTACTGGTAAACTTTTAGATGGAGGTGCCGCAATTAGCTATTACTTAAGAGATAGAGGAATGCAGGCGGACAATCTTTCGCATACAGTTAGAATTTTTCTGGGCACTCAGTTGGAATGTGCTATGTGCCATGATCATCCCTTTGATCGCTGGACACAAAAGGAATTTTACGAAATGACTGCCTTTACTTCTGGAATAGGAAATGTTAGACTAAAAGATGGAAATAAAGCTATTGGTCAATTGAGTAGGGCTATTAATGCAGACGGAGATGCTAATGCTGGAACTTTTAACAACTGGAGGAACCAAGTAAGAGATTCAATACAATTCGGCATAGAGAATAATGGTACTGGCACAATAAAATTACCCGTAGATTTTGCAGAATCCAATGGAAATCCAGGAGATCTAGTTACAGCTAAAGCTATTTTCACACCAAAACCTATAGGTGATTACAAGGGTAGTAGCAGAAAAGTTTTCGCAGATTGGATAACTAGTAAAGATAATCCTAGATTTACAACAATGATATCTAACAGAATTTGGAAACAAATTTTTGGCGCAGGTTTAATAGAGCCTATTGATTCTATGATGGATGATACTGTTGCAAGTAATCAGCCTCTCATGAAATACATTGAAAGATTAATGGTTAGTGTAGACTATGATCTAAGGGAATTTCAAAGAATACTTTTAAACACAAAACTGTTTCAAAGAGAAAGCAAAAAAGAAGATTATAAAACACTTGAAGAATATAATTTTGAAGGCCCAATATTAAGAAGGATGACAGGTGAACAGCTGTGGGATTCCCTCGTTACTTTAGCATATAATGATATAGATTCAAGCGAAAGAGTCTATCTTCACAACCAACAAAATTATTATCCTATTTACGAAAGATATAAAGACATGACAGGTGAAGAAATTTATGCAGATTTTAAATTATTAGCCGAAGAAAATAAAGGCAACAGAAATTTACTAGGAATAATTAATCCAGAATATAATAATAACAAAAAATTTAAAGATAGAAACCTAGTTCGCAGTAGCTATTTACAGTATCCAGCCCCAGGAGGACACCTAATAAGGCAGTTCGGTGGTAGCGACAAGGAGCAAATAGATAATAGCAATTCAGAGCCAAACACAACCCAAGTTCTTAATTTATTAAATGGGTTTGTTGAAACTAATATTTTAAATAAAAAAGATGCAGATTTTATTAATTTAATGCAAGAAGAAAAAAGTAAAACTAAACAAGTAGAAAATGCTTTCTTATCCATACTGTGCAGGAAGCCTAACTCGAGAGAGTCAGGCATATTAAAAGATTTCGTAGACGAAACAGATGGGTTCAAACATGTATCCTGGATACTGTTAAACAGTCACGAATTTATATTTATTAAATAAAAAAAAGGTTACACTATGAAAATGTTAGATGATTTATCAAGAAGAGATTTCGCAAAACAAATTGCAAAGAGCTACTTAGGCGTTAGCGCCTTAGTTTACGGCTCAGAACTAATGGGCAAGTCAGTGAGAATTCCCACTGCAAGACATGTTATATTTTTAAATATGAGCGGAGGTATGACTCATTTAGATACTTTTGACCCTAAGCCAGAGAATAATGAAGTCATGGGGGAAACTTCAGCTATTAATACTTCTGCTGACGGCATTCAGCTAGGACACTGGCTACCTAAGACAGCGAGGCAAATGCACCTAGGCTCCTTGGTCAGGTCTATTAATAGTAATCAAGGCGCACATGATCAAGCTAATTATTTGCTACATACAAGCTATCAAAAGAGGGGTACAATTATTCACCCTAGTATGGGAAGCTGGGTAAGCAAACAGTGCGACACACTAAATAATTCACTTCCAGATAATGTAAAAATTAACGGAGGAAGTGGCATTATCGGTGCAGGTTATTTTGAAAGCAAGCATGGCCCACTTCCACTAGGCAACCCTACTGCAGGTATTCAAAATGTCAAAAAGTCGCAATACGTCGAAGAAAGCATGTATAATCGACGTTTAAATGCATCACGTACACTCAATAAACACTTCACGGAAGATTTTCCCCAAAAACAAGTAAGAGCTTACTCAGATTTGTACGATAATGCTATTAGCTTGATGAAAAGCAAAGATTTAGAAGCTTTTGATTTAACAAAAGAGCCACAAGAGCTTAGAGATAAGTATGGTGAAGATAACTTTGGGCAAGGGTGCTTACTAGCAAGGAGGCTTATAGAAAACAAAGTTAGATTTGTCGAAGTTTCATATGGTGGCTGGGATATGCACAATGATGTTTTTGGAAACATGGAGACAAGAGGGGCTGTATTAGATGCAGGATTAAGTTCCTTGCTTGAAGATTTAAATGTTAGAGGATTGCTTTCTGACACTATGGTTATTGTCGCTAGTGAATTTGGCAGAACTCCTGAGATCAAAGCTGGAAGGGTTGGTAGAGATCATCACCCTTCTGCTTTCAGTGCTTTCTTTGCTGGAGGTGGCATAAAACAAGGTTATGTTCATGGTAAATCTGACGAACGAGCTCATTATGTTGAAGAAAATGGAGTAGATGTTCCTTCAATTAATGCTACCATAGCTTATGCCATGGGCCTTAGTGTGGAAAAAATTACATATTCTCCTAGCGGCAGACCATTCAAGGTTTCAAATGGAGAACCGCCGATACTAGATATATTATCTTAATTAAAATATAATAGGCAGAATAACTGCCATTATTATAATAAAGACTATTTGATTAGTTGTTACGTGGTGTATCATTAAATTATTCGGGCCTTTTACCTAAAACTTTGCCGTCTTGCCCAATTTCTCCAGCCCTAATTTTGGTAGCAGAAACTTCCTGAAGTTCTTTGCTAAGTTCTAGCTGTTCTATATTATAACCTACCCCTCTTCCATAAAAGACATCCGTTATATTAGGCAGCTCCACAACTTTTATTTTATTTCCAAATTCGTTGCATACAGCATGTATTTCTTTTTTTACTCTCTCAAAGTCATAAGGATTACTATCATCTATACCTGCCACATCTCTCAGTGCTATACAGCACTGTCCAGTTCTTTTAACAGCTTCTGCGACTAAAGTCTTGTGCCCTACATGAAAAGGTTGATATCTACCTATTAGAAGGGCAGTAGGAGCTTTATTATCCCACGCTTCAGTTTCATTTAATTTATTAATCACTTGATCTACCCATTCTTCTGGAGTTCCATCTTTTAATTTAATATCATAATTTTCTGGCTTCTCAAACATTTTATTTGTATCTTCGTAGCGACCTTCTTTTATTCTATTAACCCAAACTATAAAATCAGCTTCAAATGCATCTCTTGTTTTTTTTGTAGGGCAAACAAAATCAGCTACTGCATACCCACCATTCATAGATGCCCACTTGCATAGCTTACCCATTCTTTCAGCATGCTTTAGCCTATCTTCTGAGTTAAATCCTAACTCTGAATATATATCTTGCCTTACTGCATCAGCATTAAACCAAGCTGCATTTAATTTTACTACTAGCTTTTCAGCTAAAGTAGTCTTCCCGCTACCAGGAAGTCCCATTATTAAAATTTTTCTCTTCATACTTATAATTACATTTTTTTCAGCAAAAGGGAACTTTTACCTTGACATTTCTTGTTAATTTTAGTAAGATATTAATTAACATGATTAGAAACATAAGAAAAAATCTTAAAAAAGACTCAGAATCCTACTTTGTTGTTACAAGATCTGGCAGAAGAGTTGAAGAGAATAATTATAAATTAAAGCAAGATGCAGAATATAGAGCTGAAAAACTAATCCAAATGATTAGAGAATACAGCCCTCACGAAAAGAACTCAGTATCTATTGTACATACATCAGAACCTAGGAAAATAAGATGATCAAAACACATATTATTAATTATTTCTGCAATAAATATTGCCCATATATTATTCTCCTCATTGCCTTGTTTTTAAACTCAGGCATAAAACCTTTAAATGCATTAGTTGCACTTGCGGCATGTTTTTTTATTGATAAGTTCTCATTTAAAACAGGTTACAGTGTGGCTTACTGTGAATCCAATGGTATAGATTTAGAAAAAGAATACGATGACTAATATTTTCAAAATTATAAAAACTAAATTTTTTTCAGATAAATATTACCTCGTGTATAAAAATTCAGACAATAAAATAAAGACCTATTTAATAGGTAACATTGATCTTTACAAATCTTTTGGAAATAAAAAAGAGCATAGAGATAATGCGGGATTCAAAGCATATTGTTTTGCTAGAAAACAAGCCAGATCATTTAGACACGACAGAATTGTTTCTCTTACAAAAAAGTGATTCTTGAATTTTTTACTAGAAATTACCCTTATTGGGGTTATTATATACTTAAGCTATATATTACATTCTCAAAAGAAAAAACACCTTAACGCTGATTCCTTAAAAACAGAAAACTTACTGCTAAAGGATCAATTAACTAAAAAAGATTTAGAATTTAATTCAAGAGAGTCTACCCTAACTCAAACTATAGAAAACCTACAAACCTCTTTTACTAAAGAGCAAGAGTTCCTACAAGAAGTAAAGCTAGACTTAGATTTAAAAGAAAAAAAACTTTTACTAAACATATCTGATTTAGAAACAAAACTGCTAGACGAGACCGAAAACCGAAAGAAAATTCTTTCGCAGAAAAAAAGCAGTGAAGTTCGACTCGGCAATATAGCCGAAACACTTGCCCCTTTCTTAGACCAGTTTGATTTTGACCCCGAAACCTGCACATTCTTAGGAAAGCCCATTGATTATATCTCGTTTGGCGAAGAAGGAATTACTATCATAGAAGTGAAAAGTGGAAAAAGCCAATTAAACTCCAAGCAGAGGCAAATCAGAGACCAAATTAAAGATGGATTGGTTAGCTGGAAAGAAATAAGAATTACATAAACTTTATTAACAACAATAATCATGAATACTAAAATCGTATCATTACTTACCGCCTTCGGGCTTTGTTTTAACGCCGCTACCGCAGATAACTCTGCGCGAATTGGATATGCCTCGGACTACTTCTATCGTGGAGTACAGAAGGCAGAAGAGTCCATTCAAGCATCCCTCATGCTAAATCAAGCATTAGGCTCCCTAAATGGAAGCCTGCATGTTTGCTCTAATCAAGCAGTGGATACTGGAAATGATAGCTACCACATGGGTGCAGGAGTAGGAACTTCTTTTGCTGATGGATTGTTTTCTGCATATGCAGGAATTAATCACTTCGAAGATGTACCAGGATCCTCCCTCATTGAGGCTGAAATTAGTGTTTCGATAGACACTCTACTTTCTCCATCCGTAACTATCTTTAGGGATTTAGATCAATCATTATATACTTATGAGCTGGGGGTGTCTCATGTTCTTGAAACTCAAGTTGCAGACTTATCTGTCAATGCTTCTTACGGGAATACAGAAACATCTCCCTCCAGCGATACGGAGTACTATGTCCTAGGAGTTTCTGCAAGTAAAAGCTTGTCCGAAACAGCATCCCTTGGAGGTTCTATCGACTATGTAGATGCCGATAACACTAACGACGAGTTCGTGTTTGGTGTGGGCTTGACATTTAATTTCTAATTTAACCCCTAAATACATACACTATGAAAGACACACTAGATAAAGTTAGAGGCTATGCTGGAGCCATTACCAGCGTCTTGCTTTCCATAATTGGATTGCTTGTTATTGCTCAAGTCGTATTCGGAGAAAGCTCTCTGAATGTTATCGGAAACCTACAAGGCATCGTTAATGGCTTCGTGGGTGAAGGCGCCAGCCTAGCAGGAGTAATCACTCTCCTAATTATCGTTGGCCTTTTGTCAAAGAATGATACCGCTAAGTAATTAGTTTTTTTCTTGACTTTCCCAAGGGGATCGAGTATAATTTACTCGTTCCCCTTTTTTTTATATAAATTATGAACTATAAAGTACTATCTCTTTTTTCAAATGTAGGTTTCGGCGAGTATTATTTTAATCAATTACCTCTTGATGTAGCAGTGGCAAACGAGCTATTGCAAGATCGTGCTGATTTTTATAATGTTCTTCATCCAAATACGAAGATGATACAAGGAGATGTCACAGAAGATTCAATAAGATCTAAAATTGTCTCCGCTTGTGCTTCTCTTGGCCCAATCGATGTCGTAATAGCAACACCTCCATGTCAAGGGATGAGCCTAGCTAATGCGACAAAAGATTCAGATGATCCTAGGAACACTCTGATAGTTCATGCAATGGATATTTTCAATAAGGTTGGGGCTAAATATATGCTCATAGAAAATGTCCCCAACATGCCTGATACATATATATATCACAAAGATTATGGTCAGATAAAAATTTCAGACTTTATAAAAAAATCTCTCCCTGCTGGCGCACATGTTGAATCAGAAGTCTTAAATGGAAAACATTTTGGAACAGCCCAAGAAAGGAAAAGATCCATTACATTAATTTCCATTGATTCATCCGAATGGATTCACCCATTAGAAATTGAAACTTTGATTACCTTAGGAGATGTTATCTCAGATGAAGATGAATTTCCTAGTCTTGACTCAGGCTCTTCGAGCATACCTTGGCATTTCTTATCAAAACAAAACCCTGATCATATTGACTGGATGAAGTATACAGAAACAGCTAAAACTGCATATTATAACGAATCAGACCACTATCCCTGCCAGATCATAGAAAATAAAGCTGGCAGTGGCTCATCTATTACAGAATATATCAAAAAAACAAATGGAGACAAAGGTTGGCACACCAATCCTCCTACTTTAATTGCCCCAGACGGCAGTAAGGAAGTCATAAAAGAACCACAAGAAGAAACCATCGATGGCAAAAATCTTATAGTCGTTGAGATTCCAGAAGGTTACAAGTTAAAACGAGAGATTTATGGATTTACTACTGCTTATAAAAGAATGGACTGGAAAAAGCCAGCCCCTACAGTAACAATGACGAATGGCTCTATTTCAAGCCAGAATAATGTCCATCCAGGAAATCCTTTGAATGATGGATCTTTCTCTGATGCTAGAGTTTTATCTATCAGAGAAGTTCTTGCCGTTTGCGGGCTACCAATTAGTATGCTTGATATTTTTTGCGAAGAAGCAAAGCCTGACGTTAAATACAAATATACTCGTGACGGCTTGGGCTACAAATACCACCCTTCTTTTATCAGAAAAATTTTGGGCGAAATGTTTCTACCAAATATGGCTTTAAATATTATGAAAAATTTACCTTTATTTAATGACGACCATGGGCCCGTAGCTCAGCGGTTAGAGCAGGGGACTCATAATCCCTTGGTCGCAGGTTCGAATCCTGCCGGGCCCACCAACTTTGATGACTTGACGATCAAAGAAATAAAGGCTATTGTAGAAGAGAACAAGTCTCTCAAGTTAAAAAACCAAGAACTACAAGCCAAGATAGATAAATACCAGATGAAAAAATTTGAGTTCATAAATTTATTTGATGATTAAAGTACAAGAACATGAACTAAAAGCTAAACTTGGAGAGTTATTTAATGGTAGACTTTCCGAAGGTATAACTGCTAAGGCCCAATTAATAAAATTTAAATCAGCCTGGAATTTGATTGATATTTCTGACCCAAATAATTCTTTCGAGCCCCCAATGGAAGATCAATTGAGGAGATTTTTATCAATGGATGGAGATTGTAAGCATTATAAATATATTTTAGCATGTATATTTTTTAGATGCCACACAGACTCATCAATAGCTTACATTGAAATGTCAGTAGGAAAGAATAAAAACTTACAGGGCAGAAAACCAATAGACTTTGCCTTTGATTTAGTTTGCGGGTGGATTTTTGAATTATTTTTATTTAATAACTTCGGATTGCAAAAATCTGGGTGCGATGCAGATTATATCCTACAAAAAGGAAAAAGCATAAATTCAGGCGCCGATTTCGTTTTAGGGAATCAATCAATCGAGCTTTCTGTAGACAACACAGGAGTATCCTGCGACAGCGACTATCTTCATCTTAGATATAATAAATGGGATAAAATTTTATCTGAAGAGATGTATCTTCTTGTTTTATGCCCCAATCATTCGAAATATTATTTATATCACACACATTATTTAAATGAGCATCTTAATATTGAGTGGCTAGATCGCATTCCTGCTTTCAGTAAAAAGAAAGATGTCCCAGGCCATAAACTTTCGGGCTGGAAAAATTTAAAAGCATTTGATTTAAATCATTCAAATCTTGAGAAACATTTTAAACATATTGAGCATGGAGTTACTGAATAACCAAAAAAATTTCCGAACAGGAGTTGAAAATATAGTGGACTATATATCTATTGAATATAAACATTTAATAGGTAAAAAAAAGCCGCGCGGATTTTGGGTTAAAGATACTAGGGAAGAATCGATTAAGTTTTTAATTGCATGGTATCTTTTTCTTTGTAAAGAAACA
>MDTB01134373.1_pt1 | contig 14584 bp, 13 predicted proteins | sample 811161 | NCBI WGS metagenome assembly MDTB01 (sample SAMN05326650, study PRJNA326480) | marine metagenome | isolation source: seawater | place: Mediterranean Sea | collected 2009
GAAAGATTTCGAAATTTTCAAAAAAATAAGAAATTTTGTGATTTCTTTAAAAAACATAAAATTTTTAAAATCAGAAAATATATTGAGGATTTTAAAAATAAAACTGGTTATATAAGTAATTATAGTAGTAAAAATATTTTTAGAATTAAAAAGAAAAATTTCCAAAATAAAGTAATTTATGAAAATATTTCTAAAATAAAAATTAAAAAAAAATTTATATATATTTTTGGAAAAAAGATTTACAAAACTAAATCATTAGATCTTTGTATAGGTAACTTAGCAATGCTTAATTTATTATATAAGTCAAAATTAGTAAGTGATAAAGATGTAATAAGCTTTGTAGATGGCTCATGTACATATACTTTAAATTTTATGTTAGATGAAAAAAGAAATTATTATATACCAATGCAATTACATGAAATATTAAAAAAACTCATTTATAGAAAAGTTGATCAATATTATGAGAATAAAAATAGAGCTGTAATAGTCCAAAAATTTTCAAAAAAATCAAAAAAATATCATTATGAAGTTAATGAATTGATGAGTTACAATTCAAAAAATATAAGATACTTTTTATCTCATCACACAACAAATTTAAAAATTAACAATATTCCAATTAAAATTTATTTGGAAAATATATCTGAAAGAATAAAAGTTTATAATAGCGGTATAATAAAAAAATATGTTGCAGGACCTATCTCGCAAGATATAATTTTTAACACCATTGTTGAATAATGAAGATTTTAATTAATTAAATTAAAAATTTACCCTAACAAAAGAATAAAGGCACTGCTTTATAAAAGTTTTTACAATTTTAAAATTAAGTTTAGATTTTCCATAAATTCTTTTTTTAAAAATGATTTGTATATCAGTTGTTTTTATATTCTTATTACCATTGTATATAATATCAAATAAAATTTTATATCCCTTTAAATAAAATCTTCTTTTAAAAGGCAAAATTAAATTTTTTTTACAAATAAAAAAACCCGACAAAGGATCTGAAGTTTTTTTTTTAAAAAATATATTTATTAAAGATATAAAAAACAATGAAAATAATGTTCTAACAAAACCTAAATTACCAGAATATTTTTTTTTTAAAAAACGACTACCAATTACGATATCTTTTTTTTCTTTTAAAAATTTTGAAATTAATAAGTTAGCACTATTTATATTATGCTGTAGATCGCAATCTAGTACTAGCACATTATTATATTTTGCTTTTTCTACACCCAACATGACAGATTTTGATAAATCTTTTTCTTTATTCACTCTTTTAATAAATCTAATTTTATTAGTTAAAAATCTTTTTATTATCAAACCAGAATTATCAGATGAATTATCGTCAACAAAAATTATTTCATTCTTAGTTGATATTTTCTTTAGCTCTTTTAGTATTAATGGGATATTTTTTTCTTCGTTAAGGGTTGGAATAACTATTGATATCATATATTTTTATTTTTAATTTATAATTTTGTACTTTGCTACTACATAAAGTGCTCTAAACGCATCGGGAAGGCTGATTTTTTTTCCTTCTTTGTATGTACGACCATTGTATGAAATTGGAATTTCAATTATGGGAATTTTTTTATTAGAAATTTTTGTTGTTAATTCAGGACAAAATGCAAAATCATTTTCTATTAATTTTATTTTTTTAAAAAGATCTGACCTAACCAATTTGTAACATGTATGAGCATCAGTAAGTTTTTGATTATTAAATAAATTAGAATAAATTGTTAAAACTTGATTTGCAAAAACTCTAAAATTAACCCAAAAACCTTTGTACATTAAAAATTTTTTTTTATTTAAAACTCTTGAGCCATAAACTACTTGAGTATTTTTTTTTTTAAAAGGTTTTAATAATTTTTTATAATCATTTGGATCATACTCTAAATCAGCATCTTGTATAATTACTATGTCGCCTTTAATATATTTTTGAGCGGATTTGATAGCACCTCCTTTTCCAAAATTTCTCTTATGAAAAATTTTTTTTTTAATATATTTTGAATTCATTCTTCTTATAATTTCTCTAGTACCATCAGTTGAGTGATCATCTACAATTATAATTTCTTTTTTGAGATTTTTGACTGATATAACTTTTGAAACTATATGGTTTATAGTTTTTTTTTCATTAAAAACAGGTATTATTATTGTTAATTTCATATATTAATTATTATTGTAGAAATAATAATGATAAAAATCAATTTAACTTAATAAAATTATAATGTTTGAAGTTGTGTTGTTTTGCCTAGTTACGTCAGTAATTTTTTTCTCAGCAGGTATTTTTTTCGAAAGAAATTTATTAATATTTAAACAATCTAATGAAAATATAGCTATTACTTTGTTATATGGGTTTATATTTATCAGTTTTTTATCTCTTATAATAAATTTTTTTCTTCCAATATCAAAAAATGTTAATTCTATATTTTGTTTTTTTTTATAGGTTATTTTATATTACAGGCGTTTTCTTTTAAAAATGTAAAAAAAATAGTTTTTTTTTTTTTAATACTAAGCTTTTTTTCATCATTAATAATTATCCTTGCAGATCCAAATAGACCAGACGCTGGATTATATCATTTTCCCTATACTAAGATAATTAATGAAAATAAAATAATTCTAGGAGCAAGTAATATACATTTTAGATTTGGGCATACATCAATATTACAATATTTGAATGGATTTAATTTAAATTTTTTATTTAATGAGACAGGTATTCTTATTCCTCAAGCGCTAATAGTAATATCACCTATAATTTACATTTTTGTTGAATATCAAAATAATATAATAAATAAAGACGAACAGTTACTAAAATTATTTTTATTTTTTGTAATAATTTTTTTCATTTATTCTTACAATAGATATGGTTCTTTTGGCAATGATGCAGCTGGTAATATTTTTTTTATTTTGATCATTTATGAGTTTTTAAAGTGTAACCTAAATCGTGAAATTAAAATTAATGATTTTATTTATATATCGCTACTAGCTGTATTTTGTTTTGCATTAAAGCCATTTCTAGTTTTGTCATTTTTATTCCCATTATTTTTATTTTGGAGGATTAAAAAAAAATGGAAAAAAATTATTTATAGTAAAAAATTTTTAGTAGTATCTTTTTTTCTGATCGCATTTTTATTCAAAAATTTATTAGTTTCTGGCTGCTTAATATATCCTTCAAAAATTACATGTTTTAATAATTTTTCGTGGACAAATATTACTGTGACTGAAAGAGAAAATGTATTAGGTGATGCATGGTCTAAAGATTGGAGTAATTATTCAAATAAAAATAATTTAGAACCAAAGGAGTATATAAAAAACTTTATTTGGATAAACACTTGGAGAGATAATCAATTAAAGAAAATAATTAGTAAAATTATACCTTTTCTATTTTTTTCTTTTTTAATAAGTGTTTATTTATTAAATATAAAAAAAAAAATTAATATTGAAGATAATAAAAAATTTATAAGCAATAAACAAATTCTAATTAGTTTATTAATTACTTTGCTTTGTTTATTTTTCTGGTTTTTAAAGTTCCCACTTTATAGATATGGATCCGGTTTTATTGGTGGTTTTCTAATTTTATTAAATATACTATTATTATCTAAGGTAGGAGTCATTTTAAATAAGAAAATTTTTCAAAAATTAAATTTAATAATTTATATTGCATTAATTATAGTAATCGTAAAAAATTTAGACAGAATATATTCAAGATATGACAATCTATATAACCAATATCCATGGCCAAAAATCTATTCTTTTAACGATAAAAATAACTTGGCAGATCTTATTACCGTAAAAAAACAAAATAAAATATTATTCTATAAAGCTGAAAATGGTTTGTGTATGTATAATAAGGCACCATGTACCTACTACGTGGATGATAAAGTTAATTTAAAATTTATCAAAGGATATAAAATATATTATATAGATAAATAATTTATATGAAAATAACTATTATAATCCCAGTTTACAATGAAGAAAGATATATTCAAAAAATATTAAATCAAGTCAATGAACAAAAAAAAAGCCAAGAATTGGAAATTATAGTAGTAGATGATAATTCGTCAGATAAAACAAAATCTATCTTAAGTGAAAATTCAGATTTATATGATTTTATAATTTTTAAAGATAAAAATGAAGGTAAAGGATCTGCTATAATTACCGGTATTCATAAAGCAAGTGGTGATTATATTTTGATACAAGATGCAGACCTTGAATATTCACCTAAAGACTATTCAAAACTATTTGATCCAATTCAATATGGGGCAGATGTAGTTTATGGTTCAAGATTTACTGGATCAGACTCTAGAAGAGTTTTGTATTACTCACATAGAATTGCCAATCAAATTTTAACAACAATTTCGAATTTTTTAACTAATATAAATTTTACAGATATTGAAACAGGATATAAATTAATCAAAACTAAAACTTTAAAAGATTTAAATCTTAGAGAAAAATCTTTTGCAATTGAAATAGAATTAACTATGAAACTTGCTAAATTGGATTTAAAATTTTATGAAGTTGGTATATCTTACTTTGGCAGAACATATGCCGAGGGGAAAAAAATCACTATAAAAGATGGATTTGTAGCCATCTATAAAATATTCTATTATAGATTTTTTAATTAATTAAAATTGCTTAATAAATTTTTTCAGGCTTTTTGATAAAGTTTCGTTAGGCTCAAAACCTGTATGTTTAATTACCTTTTTTAGATTAGGACACCTTCGCATAGGTTCATTAGATGGATAAAAACTAGGATAATTTATTTTTTTAATTTTTACTTTTCCTTTAAATAAATTTTTTATAAGTAATGACAATTTATTCATTGAAACCTCTTCCTTGTCATTGCCAACATTGTATACTTCTCCTAGCCTGCCTTTGGAGATTACTTTAATGAAACCAACCATTGCGTCTGTGATGTAACAAAATGATCTTGTTTGATTACCATGATTATATACAGTTATGTGTTTATTTTTTTTAATTGCTCTTATAAACCTGGGTATAACTCTATCATCGTTTTTATTCATTGTAGGTCCAAATACGTTGAAAGGTCTAATAATTTTTACTTTTGTTTTATAGTATTCCTTATAAATATAACATAATGTTTCACCTACTCTTTTACCTTCATCATAACAAGATCGAGGTCCATATGGGTTTACATTTCCATAATAAGTTTCCACTGTTGGAAGATTTTTTTTATCTGGATTCCCATATATTTCGCTTGAGCTAAAAAAGATAAACAGGCTTTTATCTTTTTTTGCTATCTCTAAATATTTCTTTGCACCTAAATAAGTGACTTCTAAAGCTTCAATTGGAAATTTTTTATAAATAGTTGGGCTAGCAATACCTGCTAAAAAAATAATTATATCGTATTTTCTTTTTTTTTTAAATTTAATTAAATCTTCTGAAAAGTAGTTAATATAACCTGTTTTTTTTCTATTAAGTTTTTTTGACGATATGTTATTGTCAACACAATCAAGCTTAAAATTAACTTTATGGCTCGCAAGGACTTCAAAGTAATTTAAGAAACTTTTACCTAAAAACCCATCAGATCCCAAAAGTAATATATTTTTATTATTAAAAAATGTATTATTTTGAGAATTTAATCTTTCGTAAATTTCTAATGAGTCATCAAAAATTTTATTTACTTTATTTGTCATAATTTAAGTATATTAATAGATAAAAAAATAATGAAAAGTATATATATCATTTATATATATCATCAACATAAATGAAAAAAAAAATATCTATAATTGCGCCTTGTTATAACGAAAAAGATAATATCAATTTGTTTTACGAAAAAATAGTAAATATTTTTAAAAAAATTGAAAAATATAATTATGAAATAATTTTTGTAGATGATTTTTCGAATGATGGTTCTCAAGATATTTTAAAAAAGATATGCAAAATTGATAAAGAAGTAAAATTAATTATAAATAACAGAAATTATGGTGTGCATAAATCAACTTTTAATGCCATAAAATATGCTAGCGGAGATGCATTGATACCAATGCTTCCAGTGGATATGCAGGATACTCCTGAGCTTATTATTGAATTTGTAAAAAAATGGGAAGAGGGATTTGATGTAGTATATGGAATTAAAAAGAAAAGAGAAGAAAGTTTTTTATTAAGGTCGGCTAGAAACATTTATTATAAAATAGTAAATAAAATTTCAAATGTTAATATACCTCCTTATGTTGGAGAATTTCAATTGATTGACAAAAAACTTTATAAAGAACTATTAAACTTTGATGACTATTATCCATATACAAGAGGACTAATAGCAACACTAACTACAAATAGTACAGGAATAAATTATACATGGAATAAAAGATTGAGTGGAAAGTCAAAGATGAATATTTTTAAATTATTTGATCTTGGTATGAATGGATTAATATCCTTTAGTATCTTTCCAATAAGAATTTTTACAATATTTGGAATAATAATTTCTTTAATTAGTTTTTTATTTATTTTAATTCAATTTTTCTCTCATTTTTTTTTGGATGGAAGAATGAATATACCAGGTATTTCTACTTTAATAGTTGCAATTTTTTTCTTTTCAGGAATACAACTTCTTTTTCTTGGTATTGTAGGGGAATATATAGGAGCAATTCATAGTCAAGTAAGAAAATCCAAAAAAAATATTGTTATTAAGGAATTAATTAACATTGAGTAGTCTAGAATTGAAAAATATTTATAAATCTCTTAGATAAACCTTTGTTTCTTTTCTTAATTTCATTAAAATAATTCCAGGCAAAGATTATAACATAATCAATTTTTTTACTCTTTCTTTTATTTAAAATTTGCAAATCTGTTCCTGGAATATATTTTCTATGCTTCATGGGATTATCATCAATAATATAACTTATATATTTATAAATTTTATAATAATTTATTAATGTTGAAGCTTTAGCAGGAGCTCCATAACCAACAATATTGACATTATCTTTTTTTATTTTTTTTAAAAATTTTAAAAATTTTTTTTTTCTACTTAAAACTTTAATCTTTAATTTATTATAAATTGATAAAGTATTTATGTTTAAATCTTTTTCTTTTTTTAAAAGAACATTGACAGATTTATTTATTTTTAGGTTATTATTCTTAATTTTTTTTATGTACACTCTTAATGAACCACCATGTGTTTCAACTTCTTCTACGTTGAATATCACAAAATTAAACCTTGATAAAAATATTTTTAAAGTATTTAAACTCCAATAGTTTACATGTTCATGATAAATATTATCAAATGAATACTCTTTCAACATTTTTACAATATACTGGACTTCAATAATAAAAACTCCATCATCTTTTAAAATTTTAAATACACATTTTGTAAAGTCGCTTAAATTATTAACATGCGCAAAAACATTTGATGCAGTTATAATCTTATATTTTCCCAAATTTTTAACTGCAAACTTTGAATCAAGATATATATTATATGTTTTGATCCCCATTCTATTTGTTAAATTAGACAATTTTTTCGCTGGTTCAATTCCTATGATATTTTCGAATCCTCTTTTTTTAAACGGATAAAGAGCTATTCCATCATTACTACCTACATCTAAAATATAGTCTTTTTTTTTTAATTTAAATAATTTAATTATTTTTTTTGAACCGTCATCGAAATGTTTTTTAAAACTTTTTGAGACAGAAGATTGGTACAGATAATTATCAAATAATTTTTTTGATGAAATTACATGTGATAATTGACAGTTAAAACATTTCAAACATACATTTAGTTTTAAAGGGTAAGTGATAGATTTAATAGGATATCTTTCAAGATTATTTGCTAATGGCTGATTTCCTAAGGATAATACACTCTTTAAATTTTTACTATTACAAACTCTACAATTTTTTGAAATCATATTTTTTTATTTTATTGTTAATTTGATAACATATTTTTTCACACAACAAAATACGATCTAAGAAATTCAAATATTCTTTATTATTTTGATTAAGTAGATGATAATAATTTTTTTTAATTAAGGAAATAATATCTTCGTTAAAAAATTTCTTTGTATTATTGCCATTTAATTTTTTTACCTCAAAGAAGTACTTTTTATACCAATTTTTATAAACTGAACCAAAAGATATTTGTTTTTTTTCCGAGTATAATTGGAAATTATTTTTAAATTTATTTTTTTCAATCAAATTAATTTTAAATATAATTTTTATATTGTTTGATAAAAAGTTAATATTTAAACTTGAGAGTTCTTTCTTCTTATTGGTTTTTAAATTAACATTTGTAAATTTTAAATTTCTAAAAATAATTGTTAAAGAAAAAATAATATGATTTAAATAATAATTAATTATACCTCCACCCTCTGAGATAAAATTCTTCCATGAAGAATTTTTTTTTATAAAATAATAGTGAAAAAATGATAATTGATATATTAATTTCTTTACCTTAAGGTTATTAAAATTAATTTTTTCAATTTCTTTTATGACCTTAAGATTTCTGTAAGTATAATTAACCGATATTCTTATATTTTCTTTAAGTGAATACTTGATCAATGACTCAAGATATTTTGGTTTTCTCGATACTGGTTTTTCTAAAAGGATATATTTTGTTCTTTTTTTATTTTTGATTAAATATTTTATAAATTTTTCTTGTGACTTCGGATTTGTAGCAGATATGATTAAGTAAAACTTATTGTTTTTCAAAAACTCTTCCAAATTATTGCTTATTTTGAAATTTTTATTATTAATTTTTTTTTTTTTCTATATTCGGACTTGTGATAAATATTTCTGCTTTTTTAAAAATACTTTGGACAATTTTAAGGTGTGTTTTTAATGCAAAGTTTGAACCAATTATTAATACTTTTTTTTTCAATTTTTATGAGGTTCAATTAACTTTTTATAATTCATGTTTAATTAACAAATCTAAATAAAATAAATCAAACAATTTATTTAATACTATATACTTTAAATAACCAGTGAAAAATCAAATAAATTGAATTTATGCATTATTTAGCATTCAAATGAATAAATCAAACTAATACTATGCAATTAAAAAATAATATTAAGTATTCATAATTTATATATAATTTTTTTGTATCAATGATATTAAAGTAATGTGACTAAAAATAATTACTATAATTTTTTAATTTTTATAATTATTTCTTTTTTAGTTTTATTTTTCTGCTACAGAGATTTTTTAGTAACATATAGAATGATGTTACTGGATAGCTATTTTCCGTATTATCAATATCAAAATCAAATAATTTATCTTTTAACAGGAGATGAGAGTTTTAAAGATGACTTACCAATGAACATAAGATTCTTAGGTATATATTTGCAACTTTTATTATATAAAATATTACCATGTATTAAATTAACAGGAATTGAGCTTGTAGGGAAAAATGAGCTATATGAATGCACTACATTTAGTTTGGCAGTTTTAAATTATATTTGTAAATATATTTTTTTAATATTATTTTTTCTCTATGTAAAAAATAAACTAACCAGAAGTATCATTGAATCATTTATTTCACTTTTGCTAGCTATAATCTTTCTTCAGTATTTGGAGAACTTCACACTAGATAGACTTACTATTTTATATTTTACAATTATTTTATATTTTTTAAATAATACAAAAATATCAAATATTCTAATTTTGCTTAGTGTTTTAGTTAATGAGAAAATAATAATGGTGTTAGGTCCTATTTTTTTTATAAGATTTCTGTGTTATGGACAAAACAAGTCAAATCTTCTCACGTCATTTATAACTGTGTTTACATACATCGCAATGATACTAATTTTAAATAAATTTTTTGGATATCAATTTAGTGAACTATATGATGATGCTGGATTTTATAAAATTATACTAAACATATTTAATAAATCTCATCTTTCTAATAGTTTAATACCAATATTATTTTGTATTATACCATATATAATTTCAATCACTCTTAAAAATAAGTTTGATCATAAATATTCAAATTATGAAATACTCATTCCTTTAATTATGTGGCTATTGGCATATGGAGGAGGAGAAAATAATATTGGCAGATATGTTATGCATACAATGCCGCTTTGGATACCAATTTTTGCTTCACAGATTATATATTTTTTAAAAATAAAAAAAATATTTTAAGTTTTATTTAAATAAATTTCGATATAAATTAAAGATTATTTAAAATTAATTATATGGCTAGAATTGAATTTTATAAAAAAAATCTTGAAAATTATATTATAGATAAAAGTGCCACAATATTAGTGCTAGGAGCAGATACTTTGGACCAAGATTTATTTAATGAACTCGGTTATAAAAATGTAGTTTTAAGTAATTATAATAATAGCGAGAATAAAGAAGGATACAAAAACCTTTTAATGCAAAAAATAGATCTTCGTGATAGCTCATTTGATTATTGCGTTGCCCACGCTTGCGTACATCATAGCTCACAACCACATAATTCAATATTAGAAATGTATAGAGTTGCAAAAAAAGGTATTTTGATAATAGAGGCAAATGATTGTTTTTTAACAAGAATTGCTTGTAAATTTGGAGTGGCAGAAGAATTCGAAAAAACTGCAGTTGAAAAAAATATAACTCATGGAGGAGTTGATAATACAAATGTACCCAATTATGTTTTCAGGTGGACAGAAAGAGAAGTTTATAAGTTAATTAACTCTTACATTCCTAACAAAATTCATCAAATAAACTATTTATATGATTATGATATTAAGTTTACAAAAAATATTTTAGTTAAAGTTTTTTTTAAGATTTTTTTTGTAATTTTCAAAAAACAACAAAATTTATTTTCCTTTTTTATAAATAAAATATAGATATTTTAATTGGCTCTAAAAAAAATATAATCATATTTTATATTATTAATATCAAAATTTATATCATTTTTCGAAATGCAAATTTCTTTTATGTCATGACAAAACTTGTTGGGATCGTTGCTATTTACAACTTTAAATTTATCAAACTTGTATAAAACTTTGTAATTATTGTAAGATTGTTTTTTATCAAATAGCTCTTTATTAAATAAAAACTCATAGTTATCAATATTTTTTATACTCAAAAAACCTAGTAAAAAAGCAAAAGAAACTAAATAACTATTTTTTGGTATTAGTCGAATATTGTTATTAATAATAATTGTAAAAAATAAACATGGTAGACTAACAAGAAATCCTAACCCAAATCTTATGTCAGGTGCTTGCAACCATAGAATTATTATAAAAAAGAATAACAGTGAAATTACAAAAATTTCATATTTATATTTCAAATTTGATTTAAAAAAATAATATGAACAGGGCACTATTAAGATAAAAGTAAAAAAAATAAAAATTTGAGTTAAAGATTGTTGAAAAAAATAATTTATTATCCATGGTTTAAACCAACTATTCGAATAGATAGAAAAATTTAAATCCATAAATTTTTGATATTCGGGGGCAGTTCTTGCAAAAGATTTTATAATGTTTGAAAAATTTTCAACTTCTTTTATTGAAATATAATCTTTTAACTCAAAACATGAATATTTAATGGGAAAAATCAAACAACCATTATTTATTAAACTCCTTAAACTCCATAAAATTAAAGGTAGTGAAAAAAAAATATTTATATTTATTTTTTTTAAAAAGATTTTTTTTCTAAATAATAAAAAAATTGGCAAAATAATAATTGGTAAATAACTAATTCTACAAAAAATTGTAAAAAAAGATAAAATCAATAACAATTCATAGTCTAGATTTTTTTGATTGTAATTTTCAACACATTTAATGAATACATAAATTGATAAAATAAATAAGATCATGGCGGGTAAATCTGTTCCTAGAGATCCTAGATGCATCATTATAATTCCGTTTCCAAACGGGTGGATTAAACTATAAAAAATAATATAAAATGATGCTAAAATAATAAACAAAGATGAAAATTTTTCTTTTTTACTTATTATATTCTTGTAGGTTTCGTTTAAGAGAATTGATATTGGAATAAAATTTATTAAAAAAGACGATTTAACACCAAAAAAACTATAGTTGCCAATTGATAATAATAGTTGCCATGGAGATATCATGCCTAATCTTTCGTCTGCAATTGCCAAGTTAAAAATAATTTTATAATTAAAATTCCAATTGATTATTTGCTGATGGTATAATTGAGTATCATAAATTAGATTATTTGATGAATTAATAAATAAAATTAAAAATAAAATTGCTGAATAAGATAGAAAATTTATTTTGTATAAATTCTTAATAAACAAAGATTTTATAAAAAAAATAAATCCTACTAAAAATAAAAGTATGGATATATTTTTAATTGGTATAAAAAAATGAGCCAATAAAACTAAAAAATTAATCATGAACAAACCAAAAAAAATATCTAAATTATTAATTTTTATGCTTTGCTCTTCGTTTTTTAAAAAAAATAAAATTAATTTTTTAACTCCATATGAATATCCAAAAATGCATAATGAAATTGAAATTAGATTAAAATAGCTAATTAACATCTAGCTCTTTCAGAGGTTTTCCTTCTAAAATTATTTTCCCATATTTACTTTTTGGATCAATCCAGCAATTTATCATTTTTTTATTTTCAATAAATTTTTTTAAGTAACCTGTATCAAAATGTGGAGATATTTTAATTGAAGTTGCGACCCTTGGGGCGCATTTATCTTTATATTTGTAATCTATTTCTATGGGATTAAAATTATATATCCACGTACTAAGATTAAAAATTAAAATCAAATATATAAATTTTCTATTCAATGATTTAATAATAATAAAATATAAACATATCAACATTGGTTGTAGGTATGATAGCTCAGCTGGTATCCAAAGAAAAATAGCTAAATTTAAAATAATTATAGCTATCATAAAATTTAAATTTTTTTTTACAGTTTTAAAATCGCAAAATTTATAAGCCAAATATGCAATTAAAAAAACTTGGAGGTAGCCAATAGTTAAAAAGGTTTTATACGAAAATCTTGCTATCAAAGCCATCAATCCATCTTCAGGCCTACCCGCGGTAAGCCATTCCAAAGTCAAACTACTATGTATCCATACTGGTAAATAAAAAAGGCAACCAATAAAAATAGAGCTTAGAGAAATAACTATTTTTTTACTGAAGTTTAATCTTTGATCCATATGAAGTGTGAATATTGCAGCAATTACAAATGGACAAAAATTTATTCTTGTTCCAATACATATTCCAAAGAAAATACAGGCTAGTTCTTTTTGCTGTTTATTTAAAAAATAGCATCCAATAGCAAAGAAGAAAAAGGCCCATGAATAGTCAATCGGTTCTAAATTATCAAAAAATAATATTGGATTTGAAATCAATAAAACCAAATAAAGCATTAAATGATTCCTATTTATTTTGTTTAATTTATCTGTATTGCTTAAATAAAATATTGTGCCACCAATTATAAATAATAAAAAAGTAAACAAATTGGTAATAAAACTTCCATAAAAATATGACAAAAAGCCAATTGAAAATTCCGCAACAGGATATCCTGTAAAACGTGATGTCATAAAGTTTCCGTCGAGAAAGTTTTTAAATGTACCAAGCATAGGCAACGTGTCTTCATCGGACCCATATCCACCAGTATAGCAAAAATATACAGCAAGTACTAAAAAGGCACAAAAAAGGAAATTATCTAATACTGAGTTTTTTAAATTCTGCATTTGATTAATCTTTAATAAACTGTATTTAATTTACAACATAAAACTAATTATATTAATTATGATAGGTATAAATGATAATACAATTCCCATATTGTCTCCATTATTATCAATTTTAATGATTTTTGGATTACATTATTTTGGACTTAAGATTATTGAGATATCAAAAATTGACAAAGTAATTTTAAAAGTTTCCCATGTAAATTTTCAATCTTTAATGGTTGGTTCAATTGTTTTAACTGCAATTATTCAACCATTCATTATTTTTAATTACTTTAATATATATTTTATAAAAGCAATTTCCTTATTTTTAATTGTAATAGGGATAATAGTATTATTAGTAAATTTTAAAAATATTAAAAATTTTCAATATTTGTTTGAATATAAAAGTTTTAAAAAAATAGTTTTTCTTGTTTTGGTGTTGGGTCTCTTTCTGTTAACATTGGGACCTATTACTGATGCTGACTCGTTAGACTATCACGCAGGTATTCCAATATATATTATTAATTTTGAACAATATTCAGATCATAAGTTTTGGATACATTTTATCAAATCTGGTCCAGGAGAAATATTAAATACTTTGGGAATAGTTTTGGGAGCAGATCAGTTTCCAGCTTTAGTTCAATTTTCTGCAATACTTTCTATCATTGGAATAACATTAAAAAAAAGATCATCAAGTATGATATCAGACAAGAAAATTATAATAATTTTATTTTTTATATCTTCGCCAATATTAATATTTCTAGTTCCTAGTGCTAAAATACAATTATTATATGTTGGTTCCTCAGCATTCGTTTTTTCTTCATTATTTCTCCTAAATAACAAAGATCTAAGCAAAAATAGCTTTATTATTTTAATCAATATACTTTTAGCGACTGCAATAGCAGCAAAGTTTTCATTTGCCATTGGATCTTTTTTATTATGGTCAATATATTTTTTTTATAGCATCAAAGGCAAATTTTCA
>MDTB01185969.1_pt1 | contig 14584 bp, 12 predicted proteins | sample 811161 | NCBI WGS metagenome assembly MDTB01 (sample SAMN05326650, study PRJNA326480) | marine metagenome | isolation source: seawater | place: Mediterranean Sea | collected 2009
CAGCCATTACAACATCACCTTCTCCGATAATTTGGTGTTGTACTTTGATGCCAGTTATCTCTTCAAACGCTTTTGTAAGAGTTTTAGACTCATACACGTGAGTTGGTATTCCTTCTGATACAACTTTTAAAGACATTCCTTTGAATGGCTTAGCAGCATTATGAAACCACTCTAGTTCTTTCTCTCTATCTTTAGCAGATAAAGTTGAAAGACTAAACTCACCGTTAGACCATTTCTTAATTGCACCCATGTGTCCATCGGCAAATGCATTAGAAATAGTTACGATTGAAAATGAAACAGCAACAGCTAAAAAAGTTTTAAATGTTTTAAACATTAATTCCCCCGTTTTATTGTTATTGTTAATTATTGATAAATAAATTTGAACAAAATTGAGAATAGAAGTAAAGGAAAATTATTTACAACTAGAAATAGAATTAATTAATTAGTGTTCTTTTAATTGCTTTAGACCAGCCATAAATTAAACTAGACCTAGTTTTTTTACTCATTTTTGATAAAAATTTTTTATCTAATGACCAATTTTTTGAAATATCTTTTAATGATTTATAAACTCCAATTTGCAACCCTGCCATAAAAGCAGCACCTAAAGCAGTGGTTTCCTGAACTTTTGGTCTCAAAACATCCACATCAACTATGTCTGATAAAAATTGGGAAAACCAATTATTCATCACCATGCCTCCATCAACTTTAACGATCTTAGGTCTTAATCCATCATGTTTCATAGCTTCAAATAAATCATAAGTTTGATATCCAACAGATTCAATTATTGCTCTAACTATTTCTTTAGGCCCGGTATTTCTTGTTAATCCACTTAATACACCTCTTGCATTAGCATTCCAGTAAGGAGCTCCGAGTCCTGTAAATGCTGGAACTAAATAAATGTCATTATTATCCTTTAATTTTTTAATTATTTTTTCTGTTTCAGAAGCTTTCTTAAAAAATTTCATCTTATCTCTTAACCATTGTACGCCAGCACCTGCGATAAATATTGAACCTTCCATAGCATATGTTGTTCTTCCTTTAATCCGATAAGCAATTGTTGTTAGTAATCTATTTTTTGAGTATATAATTTTATTTCCTGTATTTAATAAAACAAATGCTCCTGTTCCATAAGTGCTTTTTAAAGAACCCGGCTCAAAACAGCATTGACCAATTGTAGCTGCTTGCTGATCACCAACTACTCCTGATATAGGAATAGATTTACCTGTTACAGATGAATGAGTAGAGCCAAAATCATCAGCACTGTTTTTGACTATTGGTAAAATACTTTTTTTAATTTTTAATAATTTGAGAATTCCATCATCCCACTTATTTGTAACAATATTATAAAGCATAGTCCTGCTTGCGTTAGTAGCATCTGTTGCATGTATTTGGGACTTTGTTAATTTCCAAATTAAATAAGTATCAATTGTTCCAAACATTAAATTATCTTTTTGCATTAATTTTTTGGCTAAAGGTATATTATCTAATATCCATTTAACCTTCGTCGCAGAAAAATAAGGATCTATTAACAAACCTGTTCTATTAAAAATTGGAGTCTCTTTATTTTGATCTCTCAGTTTTTTACAAAATTCCTCTGTTCTTCTGTCTTGCCATACAATTGCATTGTAGAGAACTTTGCCGGTCTTTTTATTCCATAATATAGTTGTCTCTCTCTGATTTGTAATTCCTATAGTCAAAATTTTTCCTTTCATTTTTTGACTTTTTTTAATTACTTCCAACAGTGTTTTTTTAGTCTTTATCCAAATCTCATCTGGATCATGTTCTACCCACCCATTTTTTGGAAAATATTGTTTAAATTCTTTTTGCGAAGAAAAAATTGGTTTACCTTTTATATTAAATAAAACTGATCTAACAGATGTTGTGCCAGCATCAATTGATATTATAAACCTTTTCATTTATCTAAAATATTTCCAATCAAGTTTTAGCTTTTTATCATTGATAATTGCGTTTATCATTCCTAACATTAATGGTAATTTTTTAATTTCAAAATCTTCATTTACTTTTTTTCCTATTTCAAAAGCTAAATCGGCACCCTCAACAGTAATGTTTTGCATTTTAGTTTTTTTTGCTTCAGAAAATGTTAAACCTTGACCAATATATGTGCCCATTTTACTATTTCTTCCCCCTCCTGAACTTACGTATAAATCTCCTAGGCCTGCTAAACCTTTTACTGTTTCTTTTTTTCCATTTAAATGATCAACAAAAATTTCCATCTCATGAATTGATTGATTGATTATAGCTGAAGCAGTATTTAAATAATTTTTTTCTCTTATGTCTTCAGAAATATTATCACTACAAAGACCTCTAGCCGCTCCAACTGCCATTGAAAAAATATTTTTTATTGCTGCAGCAACTTCAACTCCATTCAAATCATCTGAAAAAGATGTGTGGTAATAATCTGTATTCAACAATTCTGATATTTTTTTAGCAACTTTAATATCTTTATTTGCCACAACTACGCTGCTATGTACTTTGTTGGCTAGTCCTGTTGCTAAACATGGTCCACCCACTGCTGAGATGTTAGTATCTTTTATTCCTTTTGAAATTAATATTCTTTGTAGCTTATCAACTAGTAATTCGTATTTGTTCTCATGAATACTCAGTCCTTTAGTTAACATTAATAAATTTGGTAATTTTTTATTTTGGTATATGCGAAATAGCTGATCTGCAACCCATTCGATTCCTTTAGAGCTTATTCCTAAAACAATCAAATCTATATTTGATTTAAAAATCTTATCGAACTGATCATATTTAAATATTTTAATACCGCTCGGGATTTTTGTTTTTAATGCTGGATGCAAATTTTCTAATTTTAATTTATCAATGAAATCATTTTCTAGATGAGTTCCTACAATATTAGTATCATGATTGTTATCAAAACAAGGAAAAGCAAAAGCTGTTCCCATGGCTCCGGCTCCAATTATTGCTATTTTTGACATAATTTAATTTTTAATAAGAAATTTTCTAATAATTAGAAAAAAAGATATTAACTCAATTTTACCAACAATCATAAAGATTATTATCCATATTTTAGAACTTGTTAATAAATTAGAAAAATTAATATCTCCGACTCCAAATAAGTTTGATGTAGTAGTATTAGTTAACGTTAAAATTGATAGTTTAAATGATTTTTCAAAACTTATAGAGTCTAAAACCAAAACACCAGAAAGTATAAATATGCTTATAAAAAAGGATATAAAAATAAGAAATGATATTTTTATATCTTCGGTCTGTATTTTTGTATCTGTGAAAAGTATTTTCTGATTAATTATATTATTAGGTCTTACAAGTCTAAGAATCTCTGATGAAGTTGATTTAAATAAAACGTAAATTCTTAAAAATTTAATACCTGAGGTATTAGATAAGATAGATCCTCCTATAATAGTAAGAAATAAAAAATAAAGAGTCATGTTATCTGGAATATTTGATATACTTATTCCTGAATTGCTTAAACTACTAAAAACACTTACCGTTGCATTTAAAAAAGATAGTTCTTTAACATATAATAATATAATTGCATTAAAAATAAAAGCTATAAATATTACAAATAGATCCTCTTGATGATTTTTAATAATTTTCTTAAATTTAAAAAAATTTGTAAAAAAGAAAATATTTAAAATCGAAATTATTAATGCAATAACTAAAATTATCTTTTGCTGATTTTCAATTATTATTGATTTTAAAGAATTTGTAGGAAGAAAACCCCCCGTAGATATAATTGACATGCTTAAATTCAATGCATTATAAAGCCTAACATCTGTTAGTGAAAATAAAGTAAAAATAATTATTGATAAAAAAGAATAAATTAAAAAAATTTTTAATATTATTTTTTTAATATTATTTTCGTTATTAATAGATCCTTCACTTCCATAAGTTAAATATGTCAATTTGAAATTAAACTGATTATTAGAAAATAAAAGTATCAAAAAAATTAAAAAATATAATCCCCCAATCCATTGTGATGAAGATCTCCATAAAATAAGTGTTGGGTCTAAATACTTTATATTATTAAAAATAGTGAATCCTGTTGTGGTTAAGCCTGAAAAACTCTCAAATAATGAATTTATAAATGTAATTTGATAGTTGCTTAAATAGTACGGAATTGAAATCAATAATGAAATAAGTAAATATGTACAAAAAATTAATATAATTTGTTCAAAAAAATCTAATCGTTTCAGAGAATTTTTTCCTAATAAATAAAAAGAAAAGCCAAATGCAAATGAAATAAATAAAGTTATTGTGTAGGACTCTATATTAAGAAAATAATCGAAATATGATGAGTACAATATATTTACAAATGATAATATGCTAATAGGAAAGCAAAATAAGCCCAGGTAGTAAATTAAAGCTTTAAAATTCATTTTAAATAGAGCTCACACTAAAAATATCTTCGACTTCTTTCATGTGTTCTCTTTTTGCTAGAAATACTGCTAAATCATCTTTTTCAAATATAAAATCTGATCTTGGTATAATCACCTTATTTTTTCTAACTATTGCCCCTATTCTAATATGTTCAGGGAGATTACATTCCTTAATATTTTTATTTAATAATTCAGATTTACCTAATATTTTTGCTTCTATAAATTCATATTCCCCATCAAGCACAGAGTATACTGTTCCAATTGTCCCTCTGTGTACATGTTCCATAATTCTTGAAACTGTAGTCATTCTCGGATCAACAAGATCATCAATTTTTAGTGAACTTTGTAATAAGCTATAATTAGATTTATTTACAATAGCTATCGTTCTTTTATTGGGGCCTAATTTTTCAGATAACACACAGGCCATTATATTATTTTCATCATCATTAGTTAGAGCTAAAACAGTTTCTGACTCTTCTAAATTAGCTTCTTTCAGTATATCTTCATCTAGTGCATCGCCATTTATAACTATAGACGATGACAATTCGCTTGCAATTTCTTCGGCTCTTTGTTTATTTTTTTCAATTATCTTTATTCTAGCTCCGTCAATATTTGTTTCTAACATTTTTGCTAAAGCAAGACCAATATTTCCTCCCCCAATAATCAAAAATTTTTTAGCAACTTTTTCGTCATGCCCAAAAGCTTTCAAAATTTGATTTAGTTGATCACTACTTACAACAACATAAATATTGTCACCTTCAAGTAATTTGTCATCTTTTTTTAAGAATATAAATTTTTCTTCTCTTAAAGCACCAACTATATTTGCTCTAAAATCAGGAAATTTTTGAGTTAAATTTTTTAAAGAACTATTAATAACAGGACAATTTTTTTCTATTGCTATTTCGAGCATTTTAACTTTATCATCTGCAAAAGGAACGTTATCAAGAGCGCCTGGAGCCTCTAATCTTCTATATAATGATTTTGCAACTTCTATTTCAGGAGAAATAATTACATCTATTGGAATATTAGATTTATTATATAATTTACGCCATTTTCCCTCTAAAAAATCTTTTGTACGTATTCTCGCAATTTTTTTTGAAATGTTAAATAATGAACTAGCTAGTTGACAAACAACCATGTTAGTTTCGTCATTTCTTGTAACTGCAATTATCATATCAGTTTCCATTGCACCAGCACTCTCTAAAACAGAGGGTAATGTTGCTCTTCCAACAATTCCCTTAACATCTTGAGTATCATTAATTTTTTTGATGTTTTCAGAAGACTCATCGATTACTGTAATAGAATGTCCTTGAGCTGATAGCTGTTTACTAATTGAAAAACCGACTTTACCGGCTCCACATATTATAATGTTCATTTAGTTAATACCTTTAATTCCTAGAGATTTGAGCTTTCTGTGCAGGGCTGATCTTTCCATTCCTATAAAATCAGCTGTTTTTGAAATGTTTCCATGATTTTTTTTTAATTGATTGCTTAGATATTCTTTTTCAAATTGTTCTCTAGCTTCTTTTAGAGGTACCGATAATGATTTTTCTAAAACATTATTTTGATTGATATGTGAGATTGGCTTAGATAAGATATCTCTCATAAGGTTAGATATATTTTCTTTTTTTTCATTAACAGACAATATTGTCAATCGTTCAATTAAATTTCTTAATTCTCTCACGTTTCCCGGCCAATTATATGTATACAACTCACCATTATTACTGCTAATTTCAGCTTCTTGAACTCCATTTAATTCTGATATTTTTTTTTTAAAATAATTAATCAATTCAGGTATATCTTCAGTTCTAGAAGTTAATGGGGTAAGTTCTATAGGCACTACATTTATTCTATGAAATAAATCTTCTCGAAATTTATTTTCTTTTATTAAATTAGAAAGATTTTTTGAAGTTGAAGAAATTATTCTTATATTAACGCTAATTTCTTTTTTTCCATTTATTCTTTTAAATTTTTGATCAATTAGCACTCTTAATACGTTTGCCTGAGTTTCAATTGGAATTTCAGAAATCTCATCAATTAATAAAGTACCTTTGTTTGCTCTTTCTAAAGCGCCAAAAGAAATATCTCCATCTCCAAACTCATATCCAAATAATTCTTTTTCATAAGTTCTTTCCTTGAGTAATGCCGCATTCATAACAACAAAAGGTTCTTTTGATCTTAAGGATTGCTTATGAATTTTACGAGCAACAAGTTCTTTTCCAGAACCAGTTGGGCCTGAAATTAAAACTCTGCTTTCAGTATTTGCCAGTTTTTCGATGGTTTTCCGAGTTTTAATAATAGATGGACTTTTGCCAATTAATTCAAATGAATGAAATAATTTATCTTCTATAATTTCTTTTTCTTTTTTTAAATTAGCTGTTTCGATTGCTCTGTTAACATAATTTACAATTTTTTCAGCTGAGAAAGGTTTTTCTATGAATTCATAAGCGCCAAGTCTTATTGCTTCTACAGCGATCTGTACTGTTGCATGCCCTGATATCATAATTACTGGTATAGAATTATCTAATTTTATAATATGTTTTAAAAGATCGATTCCATCTTTATCCGTTTTATCTAATTTAATATCTATAATTGCTAAATTCGGTAACTTTTTATTTATCTCAGTTAATGCCTGATCATAATTTGCAGCTGATCTTAAAGAAAAATTTTTTTCTTTTAAAATATTGCAAATTAAAAATCTGATATCAGGGTTATCATCTATAACTAATATTTCACTGTTCATTTAATTTTTGGGAAAGAAATCTCAATTTTTGCACCCACTCCATTTTTATTATTTTCTATCTGTATATCTCCTGAGTGATCGGTAATAATTTTGCTGACTATTGGTAAACCTAAACCTGTACCCTTTGATTTAGTGGTATAGTATGGAGTCATTGCTTTCTTTATATCTGACATACCTGAGCCATTGTCCATTAATTTAATTACTATATAGTCACTATTATCGTCAATTTCTATGAGTATTTTACCCTTAAAATTACGGCTTTTATCCTGTTTATCATGAATAGCTTCCTCTGAGTTTTTAATTAGATTAATAAATACTCTATAGAGTTGATCGCTATCAGCATTAATTTGGAGTTTTTGATTTTTAGATTTAAATACTATTTCATATTTTGAGGACATTTTTATAAAATCAATTGCTTTATTTATAGTTTCAATAACATTAATTTTTTTAAAAATAGGTCGAGGCATTCTAGCAAAATTAGAGAATTCATTGGCTAATTTTTCTATATCTTTAATTTGCCTATTTATAGTTTCCAAATAATCATCAAAATCTGAACTACTATCTTTAATTTTTTTAGAGTATTTTTCTCTTAATCGATCTATAGATAATTGTATTGGAGTAAGAGGATTTTTAATTTCATGAGCTAGTTTTCTAGCAACAGACTCCCATGCTTCATGTCTTTCTACATTTAATAATTTGACTTGTTGTTTTTTTAGTCTATCGATCATATTGTTAAAGTTTCTGTTAAGCTTTTTTATCTCACTATCAGCATCAATTTCAGGAACCTTAGCATCAAGTAAACCTTTGCTTATATTTTCTGAGGCTCCAATTAAATTTATAATTGGTATTGTTAATCTTCTTGCAAAAGTAAAGGCTATTACTATAGATAAAAATAGTAAAAGGGTTACAACGATAATGTAAATAATTGCAAATGTAATCTTAATACCTGTTTGACTATTTTCTACAGAATAATAAAAATCAACAGCTTGTTCTGTTTCATTTAAGTATCTTAATATTTCTGGATCGATATCTCTAGATATATATAAATAAGTGTCAATTAAACTATTTAATTTTAAAATAGCTGAGGTTTTATTTTCAGGGTTATTAGTAGTTATAATAGGCAACCCATCCAACGCAGCATTGAAATTTTCATCGTCAGGAATGATAAAGTTTTGAATTAAGTTATCTTCTGAAATAAGTACATTTCCAGTGCTATCGATTAAATAAACATCATCTACTCTTCGTAAAATTTTTTCAATTCTCATTATACTTTTAAATCTACTTGGATTTGAATAAAATAATGAAGAAGATTTGTTAAGACCTACACTTATTAAAATAGCATCTGATTTAATATTCTCCTTACTGTTTTCATAGTAAATTCTTGCTACATCATAAGAATTATTAACAGCTTTTGTTATTTGATTATCAAAATATTTTTGTAATCCAAAATTAAATATAAATAATGAAAAAATTGCTACAATCAAAGATGGAATAAATGTAAATAAAGTAAATAATGAAATATATTTTAAATTTGTTTGAGATCCAGCTCTTTTCTTTTTACTTGCAAAGTATATTCGAAAAATATTTTTAAAAATTAAATAAAAAAAGATAAATAGTATTATTGCATCTAATATGAGTAAAATTTGTAAATTATTATCAGTTAAATTAATCGGTCCTTCATTTATAAAAGTGAAAAATGTTAAAATACCTATAAAAAGACATAAAAATGACGATAAGATAATCCAATTTAAGTTTTTTATGATTTTAAACATTCTATTTAAGCGTTAATTATTTATATAAATATTATATAAGTTAATACAATGGGTTTTTGTTTAATCATTTTAGCCGGGGGTAATAGTCATAGATTTAAATCAAATCTAAGCAAACCTTATCAAAAAATAGCCGGTAAATCATTAGTAGAGATAATCATAGATAAAGCAGGTAAATTTAACGAAATAAAAAAATTAATTCTAGTTTATAACAAAAAAGACTTAAAACGAGTCAAATCACTTAAGTTAAAGAATATTATATTAGTTAAAGGTGGAAAAAATCGACAACAATCAACATACAATGCTCTAAAATATTTAATAAAAAGTAAAAGTATTTCAAAAGTACTAATTCATGATGCAGCTAGACCTAATTTTTCATTAAAATTATTTGGTTCAATAATAAAAAATATGAAAAATGCAAGAGCAGTAGTTCCTAAAATTAATATTCAAGATGCAGTAAAACAAAAAATAGACTCAAGTTTAAATGAATATATTTTAGGTAAAAATAGAGATAGTTTATTTCTTACACAAACTCCACAAGCTTTTAATCTTAAAGAAATTTATTATCTACACAGAATTAATTTTGCTAAATATAAAGACGATGATATTTCATTATATATGAATTTAGATAGAGTAAGATTTATAAAAGGTGAAAAAAATAATTTTAAAATTACTTATCAATCAGATTTTCAAAATTTAAAAAATATTTATAAATCAAATCAAAGTGTTGGAATTGGTTTTGATGTCCACAAACTTGTTTCTAATAGAAAACTTTATTTAGCCGGACTAAAAATTAAATCAACATTAGGAACTTTGGGTCATTCTGATGGTGATCCAGTGTTGCATTCAATTACCGATGCAATTTTAGGTGCTTGCAGAAAAGGTGACATTGGACAAATGTTCTCTGATAAAAGTAAGAAATTTAAAAACATAAGATCAACAATTTTATTAAAACAGGTCATAGAGTTAGTTCAATCAAAAGGATATTTTATAAACAATATGGATATAAATATTATTACACAGACTCCAAAAATTAAAAAATATAAAAATAAAATGATAGAAAATATTTCTAAAATTTGCAATATTTCAAAAACTCAAATCAATATAAAAGGTAAAACTACGGAAAAATTAGGTATTATAGGTAAAGAAAAAGCTATTGCCTGTGAAGTCATAGTATCTGTAATTAAATATGATTAAAAATTTGAATTTTTTATTTGTAACTTTTTTTGGTATAGGGACACTTAGGTATGCTCCTGGAACAATTACATCTTTTGTTACAACAATTTTTTTATTCAGCTTATTTCACATCTTGGAATTATCCAATTATGTTATATTAATATCATTATTTGTAATTTTTTTTTTTTCATTTTATGCCGTTGAAAATTATATAAAAAATGCTTCTAATAAAGATCCTAAAGAAGTTGTTATTGATGAAATGATAGGTCAATCAATACCAATTTATTTATATGAAATTTCCCATGGTTTTACTAAAAATCCAGAAGATTCTGTTTTCTTTTATTTATATATTTTTATACTTTTTAGATTTTTTGATATTAAAAAACCTTTTCCGGTTAATTACTTCGATAAAAATTTTAAAAATAGTTTTGGGGTTATTATGGATGATGTAATTGCAGGATTTTATGTTGTACTAACATTGATAATATTTATGTTTATTAAATCGAAATTATTTATATGAGTTTAAGCAAAAAAATTGTATCAATTTTAAAAAGGAAGAAAATTAAAGTGGCTTTTGCTGAATCTTGTACTGGCGGAATGCTTTCTAGTGCTATTACATCGGTCAGTGGTGTATCTAAAGTATTTACTATGAGTTTAGTCACCTACTCAAATTACGCTAAAATAAATATTTTGAAAGTGCCAAAAAAAATCATAAAAAAATATGGTGCTGTTAGCTTGCAATGTTGTCTATCCATGGTAAATAATTTAAGCAAAATTAGCAAAAGTAAATTTTGTATTTCGATTACAGGTATAGCGGGCCCGAACGGCGGAACAAAAAGTAAGCCTGTTGGGTTAGTTTATATTGGTTTAAAAAATAAGAAAAAAGTAAAAATACATAAACTCTTATTTAACAATAAAGGTAGAAAAGCAATACAGAAAGCAACTGTTAATAAAACCTTAAATTTAATTTTAAAAGAAATTTCTTAGTGAATATTATTTTTTAGCTGGATACTCTCTTTTTCCTATAATCAAATCACATATTGTCAATAACCAAATTTGATGAGTATTTTCTATGAAATTATAGGCTTTGCTATTTATCCAAAAATTAAAATCTCCTAATAAAGAAAGCTTATTATTTTTACTATGACCTGTAAATGTAATAACTTTTAATTTTTTTTGTTTAGCAAATTTTGCAGCATTAATCATATTCATGGACTCACCGCTAGATGAAATTAAAATTACCACATCTTTTTCTTGATGATAAAAATCTATTGTTTTCTCAACCCAATAATCATAACCATAATCGTTAGAAAAACATGTTATTAAATCTGACTCATTAAAATTTAGTGTCCTAATATTTGCATTTTTTGTTAAATCAACACTTACATGACTAGATATTGCTGCACTTCCTCCATTGCCAAATATCATAGTTTTGGAATTATCCTTTCTTGTCTGCAATAATATTTTTTTAACCTCTATCATTTTATTAATTAAGGTTTCATTTGGTTGTATTAGACTAGATAGATCTTTTAAATATTCTGATATAAAATTTTTTTCGTCCATATAAGCTTTTTACACTAAAAAAAAAAAATAAACAGTCACTTAAATTAATTATTTTTTAATTTATAATATGAGTATTTTTTACTTTTTATGTTAGGTTCAAAACTGATTTCCCAATTGGATGGAACTATTAAACCTTGAATATTATACTTTTTAGATAATATATTCCATTCATCAAAAGTTTTTTTCTCAAAAATAAATTTTATTGCAAAATCTCTTAATCCATCAATAGCGCCAATCTTTAACTTTGGCGGAGGTTTGTTAAAAGATGTCCCATAAATTTCTTCCAATATTTGTTTAGTTGGTTCTGCTAACTTCGGTATATAAGGAATATAATCAATTGAATGGGGGCATAATATAATAGGTTTTAAAGCTTTAGCATGTGTTGAATAGCAAGTTTTTTCTGAAGTTACTATATACCCATTACTTTCGATATTTTTGATTTTACCCCAAAAGATTTCTTCATTAGAAGGTTTTTTTTCTATTTTAATATTTTTAACAAAATTTAAGTATATTTGACTCACATTTTTATGATGACTAATTGAATAAGCTAAAATTAATAATAAAAAAAAATAATTTAATAAATTTTTTTTCTTATGACCTAAAATTTTATACCAAAATAAGAAAATAAGTGAGATTATAATTGGATATCCTATTACTGATTGAGTAAGAAAAAAACGTGTAGGAATAACTCTAACGATCATTTCCGGGTAAATAAAAGGAAATTTTTTATAAGAAATATAAAGTAAAAAAGATAAAATAATATTAAAAGATATAAAAATAAATGTAAAATATATTTGGATATATTTCTCATTATTATTGTAATTGAATAATGGTACTGAAATTACAATTAAAAAAAATAATAAAAATGATTTGATAATATACTCTATATTCAATAAGTGAAGTTGCCCATATGATTGTCTATGTGCATCCCAATTATTTAAATAATTGTCATAGGTTGACTGATTAAAATTAAAAGGTATCTCAACTATATTAACTTTATATACTGTAAAACTTATCAATACTATAATTAGTCCAAATATAATTCCAGGAAAAATACTTTTATAGTTAATATTTTTCTTTTTAATATAAAAAAAATATAATATCGATATTACTAAAATTGAATTAATCCATAATCCTAAAGTTACGTGTACGCAAATTAAAAAGATAGAAAAAAATCCACTAAAAAAAAAATTTCTATTTATTATTAATCCAAAAATTAATGTAACAATAGCTAAACTCATCATTCCATTTGTGTGTTCGGAAAACATTAAAGTTGGATAATCTATATCTCCAAAATTTTTTCTAAAAAACATTATAAAAAAAGTAGTCGCTAATGCTAAAATATTAGAAAGAGCAATATTTCTTATAGTGAAATAAACACCAATTGAATAACAAAGAGATGAAAAAAAAAGTAAAATAATTGATATGAGTTTAAGATCAGTTGTAAATTTTAATATAAATTGAATAAATTGAGTTATAAAACTCCAACTATTTTTGGATTGTAAAAAAAAAATATTAAAGTCTTCAGGATATGTTATCTGTCCACTTATAGAAAGTGCAGGATAAATAGCATATTGCTCTATAGAGTACGAAATTGAGAGAAAAAGACTTAATAGAATTAATATCAATATAGAAAAAAAATTTTCTTTTTTTGATATTTCAATATTCATTTTATTTTATTATTTGAATAATCCCTTTAATCCTTGTTCCGATGCTTCGCAAATACCTTTTTCTGTGATTAAACCTGTTACATATTTAGCAGGTGTAACATCAAATGCTAGGTTCATTGCCTTGCTCTTTTGTGGATAAATTAAAACTTTTTGTAATTTATTATCTTTATCCAAGCCTTCTACATATGAAAGTTCCTCAGAATTTCTTTCTTCAATTGGTATTTTTTTATGATCTTTTATATTCCAATCTATTGTTGAGCTGGGTAAGGCAACATAGAAAGGTATTTTATTATCTTTTGCTGCTAGTGCTTTTAAATAAGTTCCTATTTTATTACATACATCTCCATTAGATAATGTTCTATCTGTTCCTACAATGCACATATCAACTTCTCCTCTTTGCATTAAAATTCCACCTGTATTATCTGCAATTATTGTATTCGGTATACCTTCTTCATTTAACTCATAAGAAGTTAAGTTAGCTCCTTGGTTTCTTGGTCTTGTTTCATCTACCCAAACGTGAACTTTAATTCCTTTATTATGTGCATGGTAAATAGGTGAAGTAGCTGTTCCCCAATCTATGGTTGCTAACCAGCCTGCATTACAATGAGTTAAAATATTTACCGTATCTTTTTTTTTGCCAGCTATTTCTTCGATTAATGCAAGCCCATTCAAACCAATATTTTTGCAGAAATTTACATCCTCTTCCACAATTTCTTTTGCTTCATCAAGTGCTATCTTTAAAATATCATTATCATTTACGCCAGATAGTTTTTTCATCATTCGGTCAACAGCCCATTTTAAATTTATTGCAGTAGGTCTTGAGTCGATCAAGTCTTCACTAGATTTTTTTAAAAATGACAAGTCATTTTTTTCAATAATGGATAAAACTAATCCATAAGCTGCTGTTGCACCTATTAATGGAGCACCTCTAACTTCCATTGTTTTAATTGCATTAATTGCATCTTTTACTTTTTTTAAATCTTTAATAACAAATTGATGTGGAAGTTTAGTTTGATCAATAATTTTTACAGTATAATTTTCAAACCAAATTGTACGATATTTTGTACCATTTATTCTCATTTAATTTTCGACTCAATAAATTTTAAAATTTTTGTATTATAGTACTGAAAGCAATCTCCGAAGGACATATGGTGGCCATTTGAAAGTGGCTCACTCCATCTCTCTCCTTTGTTTACTCCTATTCTTTTACAATTTTGATTATTTATCTTAAAATCTTCGCTTATTATAATTCTCTCCGTACCCGGTATATCCTCAACCCAG
>MDTB01031002.1_pt1 | contig 14583 bp, 13 predicted proteins | sample 811161 | NCBI WGS metagenome assembly MDTB01 (sample SAMN05326650, study PRJNA326480) | marine metagenome | isolation source: seawater | place: Mediterranean Sea | collected 2009
TAAAGATAATAAGACCACCTAATAGAGGTGTTTTCTTTTTATGAATCTTGTCTTTAGTTGGCTTATCTAGTAAAAATAACTTACTTCCAAAAAAATTGTTATTTAAAGAAATTAACAAAATTACAATAGTGCTGGTTAAAAATGATATGATCATTAAATTTAATCTATTAGTACAAAAATAAAATTATTTAACAACTTTAAAAAATATTCATTATAAAGTTTTTATTTTTCTATTAGCTAGTTTGAGCTTTTCATATATTTTAAAATAATCATTAAAATTAATATTTAGGATATTTGAAAAAATTAATCCCAAAAAACTTAAATAATAGTAAAATAAGATATTAAAATTTTGGTTTTTTAAATAAATTAATCTTAAGTAATAAAATCTCATAAAAATATTTTCTTTTGATTTTCTTTTTAATAAATCAACTGCTTCTGTTTTCATATTAATATATAATCTTAAATTCATATATTTTTTTCTTAATCTAATATTGAATTCAACATCCTCATAATTATGAGTAATAAATTTTTCATCAAAATTTACTTTTTTAAAAATCTTTCTATCAAAACAAGTTATTCCTCCAGGTAATTGAAAAACATTAAAACACGGATATTTTATTTTGAGTTTTTTATAATTTATAAAATAATATCTATTATCTTTAAATATATTATGATTTAAAATATAATAAAAAAAATTTTTTATAGGGCTACTCTCATAATTTGATATAACACCACATACACCGTGTGCTTTTTGTTTAGATATAAGGTTTATATTATCAAGAAAAAAATTTCTTTTAAGAGATATATCATCATCTATAAAAAAAACATATTGAGTATCAATATGTTTTAAAGAAAAATTTTTTGATTTTGTTAAACCCCTTTGCAATAAATTTCTTATTATCAAATAATTTTTGTAATTTTTAATATTAAATAAATTAATAATTTTGTTATAAGTTAAAAAGTTATAATTTTGATCGATTATAATAATTTTTTCTGGTATTGTTGAATTATTTAAAACACTTTTTAAACATTTATCTATTAAAAAATGTCTATTATAGCTACAAATTACTACTGTAAATTTTTTCATTTCTCGAATTTTTAATTATCTTTTTTAAATTTTTAATTTGATATTTTTCAAAATAATTATCTCTATAATTTTTAAAATAATTAGATATTTTTTTATCTTTTTTATCTTTTAATTGGATATGTAAGTCCGAGTAATTTTTTATTATGTTTTTTTTTGGAAAATTACCATCAAGCATATTTTTAATGTTCTTATATTTATAAAATAAAGGAGTAACGCTGAAATTTAAACCTGTAATACAAATTACACTTTCAGTATATAATAAATATCTAGATTTCTTAAGATCATTATTTAAACTATTTCGAGAAAGTTTAATGTTTTGGGTTTTTTCTATCATCTTAAGAATAGTATTTAATAAATGTAAATCATTTATTAATATAGGGTGCGGCCTTAAAATTATTTTATATTTGGGATTTATCAAAGAAAAATTTATACAAAATTCTAATACCTCAAATAAAGTATTTTTATTACTATCAAGCGATACGAGTAAATCAATTTTTTTATTATACAATTTTTTTTGTTTTTCAAATTTTGATGATCCTAACTTTAATAATTTAGAAAAATTTATTTTTTTTTTTATTATGTTGTGTGGAATTTCTCCAGTTGTTGCAATGTAATCAGGATTATATTCTTGTTTAAGCTTATTAAAGAATCCTATTTGATTTTTCTTAATCACTGAAAACTGGTAAGCAATTGATTGTATTTTTAATTCGTAATTTTTACATAAAAAAACTAACAATCTTTCCCATGCATGACCCTCGTAAGTAAATATTACAACTTTTGGTCTATAAAATTTTAACACCTTATCTAATTGATAATACAATCTCAAATTTGAAATTATTGATAATAAATCTTTGATATTAAGGAATCTTTTTATAAATGAATATTTTTTCGAAAAAATATATAAACAAAGTTCTTTTAAAAAAAATAATAGAATTAATATCTCTTTTATAATGTTTAATCTTTTAGATAATAAAATTACATTTCCTTTCAATAATTGTTTAATTAATTTTGATCTATTTGATGTGTGATTTCTGTAAACAGAAATAGTTTTAATTTTATCTTTTTTAAGTAATTTTGCTAAATTTCCAAAATAAATATCATGATTAATTTTTTTAACTGAGACTACATTTGAAATAATTGCTACGTCTGTAGTAGTATTTTTTTTTTGATATAAATTATCGTCATCAAATAAATAAAAAAATTTTTTAATTAATGATGAGAATGGGTTAAAATTTTCATTTTTACTGAACTCGTGATATGTTAAATGAATTTTAGAGATAGCATAGGAAATAAAATTAGAACGGTTTGATAATAAAAATTTTTTATATAATTTTTTTTTAATTTTCATTAAAATTCATACTCAAAAAACTCTATATCTTTTTTACAATATTTATAAATTTTATCTTTTGTTTTGTTGTTATAATATTCTCTGTAATTTTTATGTTCAGATTTATTAAGATGCGTAAGCATATTCTTTTTATTAAATATCTTTAACGAAATTTTGTTAAAATCTTCATTTAAATTTTCAAATTTTATAACCTCATCTAAACAAAATTTATTTTTTTTATCTATACAAAATTTATATTGATTTATTACATGCATATTATTTTTTAAATCAAAATCAACAAATTCACTAAAACTAAAATTTTCAAAAATACTATCTATTTTTTTTGAATAAAAGTATCTCGAAACCATTCTGTCCCATGGATTCCTAATTACAGCAAATTTTAAATATTCTGAAAAAATTTTTTCATCTATAATTTCTTGAAATTTACAACATTCCAAATGTGAACTAAAAAATTTAATTCTTTTATTTTTTAAAGAGAAATAAAAATTATCTTTTGTTTTGAAAAATTTTCTTAAAAAGAAAGAAGTAATTCTTCTTATTTTTAAGAGATTTTCTTGAGCAATCAGCATTCTTGACACTGTCACACCCGCATTTTTGGGTAAATGAAAAAAGATATATTTGTAACGTTTTGAGACTATTAATGACATATATGATGTTTAATTTAAAATAACTTACTATATATATACAAATAATATGCACTATAAGATACTAGAAAACTTTATTGATGAAAATACTTGTATTGAGCTAATAGCTGATGCTAAAAAATATTCATCCAATGATAATTTAACAGTTCAAAATAATCGATCTATTTTACCTTCTAGTAGTATTGGTTTTTTAAATTTAATTGAAAAATCAACTGTTTGGAAAAAACTACATGATTATTTAAACTCTGAAACTTTTCTTAATATTTTGCAGAATGAATTAAAAATTAAAGACAAAAATTTTTCTATAACAAATTTTTTTTTTATAAATAAACCAAGCTATCTATTAAAAAAATATAAAATCTTAAATTCTAAGAAAATATCAACTATTGGAACTTATGCTTTATTATTTTATTTATTTTTTAAATTTTATAGATTTATACAAAGAAAAATAAAATATTTTTTTACTTCCAAGAAATTTGTTGAACTTCTCTATGATTATTCAATATCTCCAAATGGCTATTTTAGAGAAATACATAGAGACTCTGATTCAAGAACAATAGTTTTTTTAATTTATCTAAATGAATTACAAAAAAATGGTTCTGGTGGTGAATTAAATTTATTCAAATATAATAAAGATAATAATAATATTCCTTCTCAACCACATGCTAAAGATTGCACTCTAATAGAATCTATTCCTCCCAAAACTGGGAGGCTTGTTACTTTTTTAAATTCACATGACAGTTTGCATTCTGTATCCAAAATGGAAAATTATAGTGAATTGAGACATTTTTTATATGGGTCTTTTACTTTATTAGGAAAAAAAAATAGTTTTTTAAAAAATAGTATTGGTAGTTTAAAAACAAATTTCAATATTTTTGAATAAATTTAGAAAATTATATGCAAAAAAAAGATAAAAATCAGTCTTTATATAAAATCGCAAAAAAGATTATTCCTGGAGGTGTGATGCTTTTTTCGAAAAGGCCTGAAAATTATTTGCCAAATACCTGGCCTACATATTTTAAAAAAGCAAAAGGTGCTTATGTATGGGATCTTAATAATAAAAAATATCTTGATATGTTTTTTGGTGTTGGTCAAAGTGTTTTGGGGTATGCTAATTCAAAAATAGATAATGCAGTTATTAAATCAAATAAATCAGGTAATATTACTAGTCTAAATTCTTTTCAAGAGGTTAAACTAGCACAAAAATTAATACAAATTCACCCGTGGTCTGGATTTGCAAGATTTGCAAAAACAGGGGGAGAAGCATGTGCTATAGCAACTAGAATTGCAAGATCTATTACTAATAAAGAAAAAATTGCAATTTGTGGCTACCATGGATGGCATGATTGGTATTTAGCAGCTAATCTTAAATCTAAAAATAATTTGAATGCACATTTATTGAAAGGGTTGAGGTCGGTCGGGGTTCCTAATTCACTTAAAAATACAATTCATCCATTTAGAATGAATAATTATTCAGATTTAGATAGAATAAAAAAAATTAAAAACCTTTCTACAATAATAATGGAAGTTCAAAGAGAAAAAAATCCTAACTTAGATTTTTTGAAGAATATAAGAAGTTTTTGTAATAAGAATAAGGTAATTTTAATTTTTGATGAGTGTACTTCCGGTTTTAGAGAAACTTATGGTGGAATACATTTAAGATATGGTATTTATCCTGACCTACTAACGCTTGGCAAAGCTTTAGGTAATGGATATCCAATTACTTGTGTCTTGGGTAAAAAAAAATATTTAAAACAAGCTTCCAAAAGTTTTATAAGTAGCACATTCTGGACTGAAAAATCTGGACTGACAGCTGCCCTAGCAACTATTGATACGATGAATAAAGATAAAACATTTAAAAAAATTATAGCTACAGGTAAAAAAATAAAAAACATTTGGAAAAAAATATCCAAAAAATATAAAATACCAATTAGTATATACGGTCTAGACTCAATACCATGTTTTAAAATTTTAAGTAAACATGCAAATAAATACAAAACTTTAATTACTCAAGAAATGCTTAAAAAAAAAATTTTAGCATCTAATCAAATTTATGTCTCCATAGTCCATAATAACAAACTATTAAATAAATACGAAATAATTCTAGATAAAATTTTTTATAAGATTAAAAAATGTGAAGAAAAAAAATTAAATATAAATAAAATTTTAGAAACAAAAGAATCAACATCAGATTTCAATCGACTTACAGGATAAATTAAATGTTAATTGATTAATTCTTTTATGGCATTAATGATATAAATTTGTTCTTTTAATTTTAAATCATAATAAAGAGGTATACTTATACATTGATCATAATAATTTTTTGTATTCTTTAAATTTGACATATTAAATCCTAAATTTTTATAATATAATTGTAGTGGCACTGGGATGTAGTGAACTTGACTAATAATGTTAAACTTTCTTAATTTTTCCATAAATTCATTTCTATTTAAAGATAATTTTTTAAAATTTATTTTAAGAATGTATAAATGGTTTGAACTCAAGTTCCTGAATTCACTTTGTGTCATTTCAAGGTTTTTTACTCCTTTAAATTTTTTATCATAAATTTTTGTAAGTTTTTTTCTTTTATTTAAAAACATATCTATCCTATCTAATTGGGAGGATATAAGTCCAGAATGAATATCAGTCTGCCTGTAATGAAAGCCTAATTTAGACATTTCATAATACCAAATATTTTTTTTTTTTTTTGAGAATCCAACATTAACATTTTTTATGAAATCATCTTTTCTAATCCCGTGACTTCTTAATGAAATTAATATTTCATACAGTTTTTTATCATTTGTTGTTATTATGCCTCCTTCTCCACCTGCTAAAATCTTTACTGGATGAAAAGAAAAAACAGTTAGATCTGAATATTTACAAGAACCGACTTTTGCGCCACATTCATATTTTGCACCAAAAGCATGTGCTGCATCCTCAATAACTTTAAGATTTTTATTTTTTGAGATTTCATAAATTGTTTTTGAGTTATATGCCAACCCTCCAAAATGAACTGGTACTACAGCTTTTATATTTTTTTCTTTATATAAATTTTCTTCCAAAATATCTGGGCAAATACCCAATGTTTTGTGAGATATATCTGTAAAACTTGGTCTAGAATTACAAAATAACGCTGCATTGGAGGTTGCAACAAATGTATTGGGTGATGTAATTATTCTATTATTTCTATTAATATTAATAGCCTCATAACACAAATGTAATCCTGCAGTTGCACTTGATACTGCTACAGAATATCTAGCTCCAACATAATTGCTGATTTTCTCTTCTAAATTAGAAATATGTTTTCCTTGCGTTAAAGAACCACTTAATAGTACTTTTCTTACCGCAGTTAAATCAGTTTTGTCTATTGAATGCCTGCCATATGGGAAATTAATAAACAATCTTTTAATTATCTTTTCATCATTATCTATAAATTCTTTAACCTGTTTTTTTAAATTTGGTATTTTAAAAGGAAGTATCTTTTTTAATTTGGAATTTGAAAGTGATAAATCTAAACATCTCTTTGTATATAGTTTTGCATCCCTAATCTTGCCTTTAACAAAAACATTTTCTGCTTCAATATTTTTTTTTAAAAATAATTTTCCAAAATCATACTTGGAGACTTTTTCGTCAGAAACAACATTAAAGATACCCTTATAATTTTTTTTAGTCAAAAAACTAATAATCTTACACAAATACTTTGAGTAAATTGGAGTAAAAAAATAATCTTCAAATAATGTAATTTTTTTATTATTATCAATGCTATTCTTAATTTTATAAATAAGTTGATTTGAGTTAGATGTGTGGGAAAAAAAATTAGTTCTAATTATCAATGCATTAGAATTTTTTCTTACTATTAAGTTTTCAGCTTTAATTTTTTGATCTCCATAATTATTAACTTTAGATGTCAAATAATTTTCATTTTTGAAAGATTTTGTATATTTATACAAATGGTCAGTTGATATATGAATAAATTTAATTTTTAATTCTGAACATATAGTAGCCAATTTAGATGGTAAAATAACATTTACATATGAGGTTTTGTGAGGTTTTTTTTCACAAAGATCTAGATCCGTGCAGGCAGCACAATTTAGGATTATATCTGGAGATATATCTTTAATTTTTTTCTTTATAAGTTTAATATCATTTAGAAAATCTTTTTTGTCTAATTTTACATAACTAACATTAGGAAAATATAATTTAGTTAAGTTTGTATTAAGTGTAAATTGATATTCATTTTTTAAAAAATAAATAAGATTAGAGCCAAGGTTTCCAGAATGACCAAAAACTAAAAGTTTTTTTTTCAAAACGTTTTTCTTACTTTTATATTTTCAATTTCCTTATTAAGATAACTTTTATCAATTATACCTGTATTATCTGAACCATAGTAAAAGTCTTTACTAACTTTTTTTCCACCAGCTTTAATTTTATTTTTTTTAATTAATAAACTTGGCAAAATTTCATAATGATCTTTAAATTCAACGGTAAACTCAGAGTCATCTTTCCCTATCATCTGCTCATGTATTTTTTCACCTTCTCGAATTCCTATAATTTTGATTTTACTTTTAGGGCTAATAATTTTTGCTAGCTCTAAAATTTTTATTGAATTTAATTTTTTTACATAAATTTCCCCTCCGCCCATTTTCTCGAAAGCGAATGACACAAAATCTACAGCATCACGTAAAGTTAAAAAAAATCTAGTCATATTTTTGTGAGTTATTGGCAAATATGCCTTATTTTTGAGAGATAAAAAAAATGGTATGACAGAACCTCTAGATCCAAGAACATTGCCATACCTTACTACCGAAAAAATTGTTTTTGTTTTGTTGTTTATTTGTGAACAAAATAGTTTGTCAGAACATAATTTAGAAGCTCCATATAAATTAATTGGACTTGAAGCTTTGTCCGTTGATAAGGCAACAACTTTCTTAACACCATTTGCTATGCTTGATCTGATTATATTAATTGCACCAAATATGTTTGTTTTAATACACTCTTCAGGATTTAGTTCTGCTGTAGGAACAATTTTCGTAGCAGCTGCATGAACTACATAGTCTACTTTAAAGCTTTTAAATACAGAGTCAACTTTTTCACTATCTCTGACATCACCAATAATAAATTTTAATTTTTGATTTGTCTTATAATTTTCTTGCATTTTCCATTGTTTCATTTCGTCTCTTGAAAAAATAATTATTTTTTTTGGGTTTGTTTTTTTTAAAATTTCACTAATAAACATGCTTCCAAATGAGCCTGTACCACCAGTAACTAAGATAATTTTATTATTAAAATGGTTAAATTTACTTTTTTTCATGATAATTTAATTCTTTCCATCTTAAAGGGTCAATAACATCCAGATCGTAAGATATTAACTCCATATTTATTTTATTGTTTAATCTTAAATTTGAGAAATTTAAAATCATTTTAAGTTCATCTACTTGTCTAACACCAATTACAATTTTATCAATGTTAATCTCATTTAAGATAAAGGAAATTAGAATATTAAGTCTATCAATTTTTCTTTTAATTTTAATCTTATCGTAAATTTTGCTCAATTTTACGTTTGTTTTAATTTTTTGTAACAATGCCCCTTGAAGAAAAATAGATCTAGCTTGAATTTCAATATTTTTTTTTTTTATAAGACTGAAATATTTTTTTCCTCTTCTATCTACGCTGCTAAATGGGATTTGAATTACGTCAATTATGAATGTTTCTAAAATATTTTTAAAATTTTTATAATTATGAAAAGATACTCCAATTTTATTAATCAATTTATTTTTTTTTAAAAATTGAATTTTTTTCATTAATTTTTTTCCGTCATTTGAAATTAAATTATTCCCATCATGAACAAATAAAGTATTAACTTCAATATTTTTGAATTTTTTCAACTTCTTTAAATATTCAACAAATGAATTAAAAATTTTTAAGTCTGAAATTAATAATTTTGTGTTAAATAAAATTTTATTTTTCGTTTTTCTAAATAAGTCAATATTTAATGGATATGAAAAAGCTGTATCAACCTCACTAATCTCAGATTGATCTAAATATTTTAAAATTTCAACACTTTTTTTTTGGGATAATTTTTTTTTTTTATAATTTGTAACTCCATAAATACTTTGTAATTGAGCAAGACCTAATATAATTTTTTTCGGATATAAATTGGCTCTCATTGTGTAAAAATTATTGTGGGTTTTCTCTATAACAAAGCCTGATTTTAAATAGGATTTAATTGCTGGTACATTTTTTTTATCAACATTTAATCTTAAAAAATAAATTTTCTTTTTAATCAAACTTATTTTAATAAATTTTATAATTTCAGGTGTTGCGCCTATTCCTCTAAAATTCTTATCTCCTATTAGTATTCCTAACCAAGCTTTATTTTGTTGATAATCTATATTATGAATTTTTATGTTTCCTATATGTTTTTTTTTATAAAATATTGCAAAAAAATATGCATTTTTAAGTTTCAATGTTTTCAAAACATCATTTTTTAAATCATCTAAATTTTTTGGATTAAATGTAATAAATTTATTAACTTCACAATCATTAAACCAATCTAAATAATTTTTATTAATAAATTTTAAAGAAAATTTTTTTACAATAAATCTTTCTGTTTCAAAATTATCTATTTTCATAATTTTGTCCATAATCTATTGCTGTATATATTCATGTAATTTATAAACAATTATATGTATTATTGATGCGTATTTGTCATATTTTATATTTTAATCTTATTAAGTTGTAAACTGTGAGACTATTAAGAATATTCACTTAAAAAAATTTATATCCATGATTAACTTATAAAATTCTTAGATTTTGATTGATTATAATATTTTAATTTTAAGAATTAATTATTTATTTTAGGATATTTAAATATATATACTTAATTTAAATTGTGAAAAAATACATAAATAAATTATTAATAAGTTTAACTAATTATAGATTTATTGAAAACAACCATTTCAATCATCTTGCTCAAAAATTTTATGACGAACCTCATTTAGATGAAGAATTTTTGAAAATATGTAAAAAATTAGAAAAAATTTATGATAGGCATATGATTGAGGAGACTAATTATACAGCCTACAGTACTATAAAAAATATTATACATCAAAAAATCAACGGTTGCATAGTTGAGTGTGGAGTTTTTCAAGGACAAAAAATAAGTTTTTTTTTAGAAACTCTAGATCTACTTAAAGTTTATGATAAAGATATTTACATTATAGATACATATGAGGGTATGACTGAACCCTTGGATAATGATTATCAGGTTATAAATAATTTTAAAATGAATAAAGGTGAGATGATGGTCACTTTAAAAAAAGTAAAAGAAAATGTTTTAAAATCTAATTACCCAATTGAAAAATTGCATTTTATAAAAACTGATGTAAGAAAAAAAAATGTATTAGTAGAAAATATTAAACAAGATATATCTATACTAAGATTAGATACAGATTTTTACGATAGTACATTTGCAATTTTAGAGGCTCTTTATTTTAAAGTTAGTAAAAATGGTTATTTAATACACGATGATTATGGTCATTGGAAAGGTCACTATGATGCTTGTAAAGAATTTTATATCAAAAATAAAATTAATCCATCGCTTATCAGGACTTGTAGAAAAGAAAGAGTTGAAATTAAATATTAATTTATAAATTTTTTTTTAACCACAAAATAAGTTCATCCTTATTATTAATTTGATCAATATTATTTGAAAAATAACTAGTATCTAATTTCTTATCACCAGGAAAATAATAGATTGAAGGTTTTTTCAATTTTTCTCCAATATATGCTGTTGATGTATATGGAATAGATATTAACGCATCGCATGAGTTAATCAAACTCTGCGCTGAAATTTCCTCAGAAAAAAAGTGAAAATTATTTTCTTTCTTTTTTTCAAAGATTATTTTTTTATAATCATTACTTGTTTCACTTAAATTTCTTTTAATTTTATAAAAGATTTCTACATCATCTAATGTATCAGTTATAGCACTTGTAACATCCCTGAAAAATTTAGTACAAAAATCCAGTGAATAAATATTATGCATATGGTAATAGTTATAAAATCTAAAAATATCTCTAGGTGGAACATCAAATATTGCTACTCTTTTTTTTCTGTTAGATGGTATGACAGTATTCTTTCCTTCAAATGGAATATAATCATTTATAACAGTGCTTTTAAATTTTCTTTTTGAGGAAAACTCTACCCAATCTCTTTGGTTTTCGTTCAAAAATATATAATTATCCCACGAGTGCAATCTAAAGCCATATAAATTTGGACAATCTTTTGGTTTATCTACGATAGGAATCATGTTTGTAGAATAAAAAAAAACAAATGATATCTCTTCATTTGGTTTATTTTTAAGTTTTGACCATATAGGTTGTAATATCATATTTCCATTATTAAAGAAGGCAAAATGTGGGAGTATAGATTTATCTTTTTCAACGTATTTGTATTTAATAATTTCATCTAATATCAATGTAAATTTGAAACCGTATTTAAAAATTATCAGAAGAGATTCATATATGGCTAATACATAATTTTTTATATTTAATCCTAAATAAAAATATTCTTTTAAAAATTTAACTTCAAAATTACTAGTATAATTATTTTTCTTATCTAAGATCTTTTTATTATCATGAATAAAAACTATTTTATTATTTATCTTATAATTCTTATTTAAAAAATTTGCTAACCATTCATAAAAATTGAGTAAATTCTTATCATCACTTTTATCAAAATCAATATAAGGCATTGAGTCTAAGTATATTAATGTTGAGTTTTTTTCGTTTTTAAATTTTAATTTAAATATATTTATAAAATTATAAAATAATTTTATAATGTTAAAAAAAAAATTACTAAATATAAATAATTCCCACAATAATTTTGATTTAAAATAATTAATTTTGACACCATTTTGCTCAATTATTTTTAAGCAACTTTTTGGTAGCGGATAATAAAAAGCATCATTCAAACATAAACTAAAAATTAATTTATCATTAAAATGGATATTGTTAACTAAATATTTGAATATAAATTGATTAAGAGTTGAACTGTAATCAATTTTTAAATTTAAAGAATGCTTAAAATTTTTTTTACCACTTATTTTATCTACTAAATAGGTTTCTACACTCTCTTTTATTTTATAAATTAAAACTTCAATTTTTTTTTGTTTTTTTAAAGATTCATATAAAGCTAAAAAATTTTTTTTATATTTTGTACCGAATAAAAAATAAATCAATAAAAATTTAGCAATTTTTTTCATTATATTTTTATAAAATTCTTAATAAATTTTTTATATTGAAACAAATTAAATTTATGTCCAAGATAAATAAAAATTGTAAAAAAGAACAATTTTATTATCAATATTGTTAAGCTAAAATTTTTAGCAAAAAAATTATTTAATAAAAATTGCATAAAAGAAAAAATAATTAACAATCCACAGATCAAATATATATCTTTTGAATTTAATCTGAGTTTCATAAATTTACTTGAGAGATAGATTTGTATAAATGTAAAAAATAGTGAATTAATTAATGTAGCCGTTGCGGCACCAATGATACCAAAATATTTTATAAAAAATAGATTTAAAATGAAGTTTCCAACAATACTTAAAAAAAATAAATTAGAAATTAACCATATTTTTTTAATGTAAATTAGTTGTGCGCCCGTTACCTTGTTAAAGAACAAGAAAAAATAATATAATGTCAATATTATAACTATGTTTTCGGCTCCATGATATTTTTTATCGATTAATATCAAATATATAATGTCATTAAAAAGTATTAACAATAATGCTACTGCTGCAGAAATGAATAAGTATGGTGTTAAATAGTTTTTTATATTATGATTTCCCGTAAATAATTTTTTGTTAAGTTTTGTAATAAAAACTTTATCTAAAGATGTAATAAACTGGAACACGAAATAGGAAATAGATTGTGCCACTGTATAAACACCGGTCCCAGAAACTCCAGCCAATATTGTGATTAATATTTTATCTAATTTTGTATTTAATTCCCCAAATAAAATTCTTAAAGTTAATGGATAAGAAATTTTTAAGATTTTAACAACTTGTTTAAATTCAAAAGTTATCTTTTGTTCTTTTAATTGTAAGAGTAAAATCAAAATAAATAAAATACCATTAGATATTAGTAATGAGTAAACTAGTGATAAAATTTTAAAATCATAAAAAAAAATATTAAAGTAAAAAGAACATAAAAAAAATTTTTTGTTATTATCAAAATACAATAAAGCTTGCTCTTCTCCTCGTTAACTAAATAAGTTAAATAATATTTTGAAAAAAAATCAAAAGAAATTGCAAGTAAAATCAGTGACCAAAAGCTATGAGATATATCCGTTTTATTAATAAATCTAAATATGTATTCTTCAAAAATAAAGTTAATTGATAATACTAAAAAAAAAACTAAAAAAATAAAAATTTGTATAGAACTAAGTAAAATATATTTTTTTTTTTTTAGAACTATATTCAAAATAATTTCTCTTGAAACCAACAAGACATCCAAAATTTGATATTGCAAGAATTAATAATGCTATTGATTGAATAAATATATAATTTCCATAAGATTCTGTTGAAATAATTCTGGTTATAAATGGATATAATATAACAGGTGTTAAAATTGTAAATAAATTTAAAAGTATATAATTTCTTGTAGAACTGATTTCTTTAATGTTGAACATCTATTTTTGTTTTAGAAGTCCTTTATGAAGAATTTTTGCAAAATTCCAATTTTCTATTGTGTCGATGTCAACAGACCTTTCAAATGGTAGTTTGTATGTAATAATTTTTTTTTTTGAAACTAAATTGGTTTTTTTTCAAAATATTTATTGGGAAACAATAAATTTGTCCTGAATCATAATAACTTGATATTTTAGATAATCTTTTATCTCTAATTTTTTCTTCATTGGCTCTAAAAATAAAATTTTTTTTTATTTGAAAACTCCAACTAATTGGAGCCATAAATGGTGAAACAGCAATTACTGGATTATTATATTTCTTAATCAATTTTTGACATTCTATAATATCATTTGTTCTTAAAAGTGGTGAGCATGGTAATATACACCAAACTTCATCAAATTTTACTGCTTCAGATTCATATTTACCAATTACATAGTTTAAAACTGAAATTAATGAAGAATTGTCTTTTGATAGATTTTTCGGTCGTTGAAAATCAACAAAATTTCCAACTTTCTCTACAACGTTTTTAATCTTTTTTGAGTCAGTAGAAACATGAATTTTATCAAAAATATTTGACTGAATTGCAATCTTTAATGGGTAATGAATCATTGGTTTACCAAAAAAATCTTTTATGTTTTTATTTTTGATTCTTTTTGAACCTGATCTTGCTGGAATAATTAATATCCTTCTTCTTTTTTTCATTTGATATTTATCTTATCTCCAGGTTCATAATTTTTTTTTGCCCTTTTACCAATAATTTTTTTATAAAATTTTATAGGTGTTCCTGTTGCAGGTCTTACAGCTTTAACA
>MDTB01072638.1_pt1 | contig 14583 bp, 14 predicted proteins | sample 811161 | NCBI WGS metagenome assembly MDTB01 (sample SAMN05326650, study PRJNA326480) | marine metagenome | isolation source: seawater | place: Mediterranean Sea | collected 2009
CTTAACCGAAATGCAAGGTATTGTACTTGCAACCGGTGGTGGTTCAGTAATGAGTAAAGAAGTTCGAAACAAGCTTTCGGCTCGTGGTATCGTTGTATACCTAGAGACACCTATAGAAAAGCAAGTTGCACGCACGCAACGCGACAAGCGTCGCCCATTACTGCAAACTGAAGAAGCACCTCGTAATGTACTAGAGCGCTTAGCAGAAGAACGCGAGCCACTATACAAAGAAGTTGCCGATTTTGTTGTACGCACCGATGAGCAAAGCGCTAAAGTTGTTGCTAACCAAATCATCGAGAAATTAGATTTTTAAAAACCGATAATAAAGGAAATAACAAAGCATGCTTGAATTAACTGTTAATTTGGACGAGCGAAGTTATCCTATTTTTATTGGTCAATCTGCACTTCAAGATAATGGCCGCCTTGTTCACCACATTGGTGATTGTCGGCCTATCATTATCACTAACGACACAGTTGCGCCTTTATATTTACAAGGACTGCTTGATTCGTTAGCTGATCTAGACCCTCTTTCTTTTGTCATTCCCGATGGTGAGCAATACAAGTCGCTTGAATGGTTTGAGAAAATATCTGCTTTTTTATTGCAAAATAATTGCGGCCGAGACACATGCTTAATTGCACTAGGTGGCGGCGTTATTGGCGATTTAACAGGCTTTGTTGCTGCATGTTATCAGCGCGGTGTACCGTTTATTCAAATTCCGACCACGGTACTATCACAAGTTGACTCCTCTGTAGGGGGCAAAACAGCGGTAAATCACCCACTGGGTAAAAACATGATTGGGGCGTTTTATCAGCCGCAAGCGGTTTTTATTGATACTAATTCACTTCACACTTTACCGGCGCGCGAATTTGCTGCGGGTATGGCCGAAGTTATTAAGTATGGTTTAATTTACGATACCGAGCTATTTGCTTTTATTGAGCAAAATGTAGAAAAGCTACAGCAACTAGATGAAGCAAGTTTGCAGCATATTATTTATAGATGTTGTGAAATTAAAGCGCTTATCGTGGCGCAAGATGAAAAAGAAAATGGCCTTCGTGCATTACTCAACTTAGGGCATACCTTTGCGCATGCAATTGAAGCGCAAATGGGATACGGTGTATGGCTACATGGCGAGGCTGTTGCTACCGGAATGGTACTTGCTGCTAAATTAGCGCATACACGCGGTGATTTATCGCAAACTGAGGTAGATAGAATTGTAACGCTACTCAAGCTTTATAATTTACCGACTGAGATCCCAAGTGAAATGACTGCTGAGCAGTTTTTAATGCATATGCGTAAAGACAAAAAAAATAAAAAAGGCACTATCCGCTTTATTTTACCTACTCAATTTGGTCAATGCGCATTGGTAGATGACGTATCAGACGACCAAGTTAGAGCGTTAATCGAGCAATAATGCAGGCGCAAATTTTACCAAGCCGTGCGGCGTTGGTGGATAGAATCGCTCTGCAATTTGAATACGGGCAAAACTTAATTGTATTACTAGGCACCTCTGGCTTAGGCAAAAGTTATATGCTCGAAACCTTTATCACCGACAAATACAACAGTTTTAATAAAGCATTTGTACAAGTAAGTGCCAATGTAAATGATGTATCACTGATGAGTGATATATTAGAGCAAAGCTTTAACTCTCCGCTGATTGATCACGATTTATCGTTAAGTGAAAACTTTTACCAGCTGTTGCAGCAGCAGCCGTGTGAGGCCTGTTTATGGGTGCTCGATAATGCAAGGCACCTATCTGAAGAGCTATTACAGGAGTTAGAGTTACTTGCCAAAAACAGCCCTGTAACGCTTTATATCATGCTAGCTTCGCAATCAAAGCTGGCAATTAATAATGCCGTTGAAATTTACTTAGAGCCTTTGTCTGCACATGAATCTAAACAGCTAATGAGCTGGTATTTTCCTAATTTACCGTACGATGAAGACCCCGTATTTAGTGCATTTTTAAATGAAGCGAAAGGCAACCCCAGCTTATTATTAGCATGGCAGCCAACCGAGCATGTGGCTGATATTGTAAAAAAAGATAAAGTGTCGTGGCGAGTACACTTAATCTCGTTGTTAATTATAATTATGCTACTTATCATTGGTTTGCTGTATAAAAATGACATGACCCAGTGGTGGCAAACGTACTATCAAAATCAACAAAGCCAAGGCATAGATACCGCTATTCCTGCTTCTAAAATTACCGCTATCCCAAGCGCGAATAAAGAAGTCAGTAATGACAATTCTGATATTTCAAAAGCGGATTTGCCTTTAGAGGCGGTCAGCGATAAATCACAAGAGAATGTAGCGCCTCATAAAAACGATGTGCCGGCGATAATGCAAAGCCTAACGCACCAAGCTCAACAAAGCGCTCAGAGTGAGCAAAGCGAAGCGTTACCACAAAGCTTAAACACTCCTGAGACTATTGAGCCAATTGAAAGTGACGATAAAGAAAGCCCGCAGCCTAAAACCTCAAATAACGTATCAGATAACGCTTGGTATTTAGCTCAGCCAGATAATAATACAACTGTGCAGCTGCTAGCCGTTACACAGGAAAAAATCACCCGTGAGTTTATTATTCAACATAATTTAAGCCAGCGCGCTAAGGTATATCAAACTAAGCGAAATAATAAAGTGTGGTGGGTGGTTACTATTGGCAGTTATGCATCACTCGCTGATGCTAAAAGTGCGTTGTCTGCCTTGTCGAGTGCGCTTAGAAAGAACAAGCCTTTTTATAAAAAAATCAGCAAAATAAAACAAGAAATTGCACGACTTGATCAGTAAACTGACTCACTTTAGTGTAAAATCGCGCTACAGCAGATTGAAGTTAAGAACCAATGCAACAAAAGAGTAGAGCCTTCCTTAAATGGGCTGGCGGTAAATACAGCCTAGTTGAAGATATTAATGCACGTTTATCTCAAGCCAGCAAACACGCTGAAACCTTGGTAGAACCTTTTGTAGGTGCAGGCTCGGTATTTTTAAATAGTAATTTTAAACACTATTTACTCAACGACATCAATGCTGATTTAATTAACTTATACAAAGAGCTCAAGCGCTCGCCTGATGAGTTTATAAGTGACTCTAAAAAACTATTTGTTGATTTAAATAACCACCCAGACGCTTACTACGAATACCGTGTACAGTTTAATAAAAGCAATGATGTATATGAGCGCGCAATGCTCTTTTTATACATGAATCGCCATGGTTACAATGGGCTGTGTAGGTATAACCTCAAAGGCATTTTTAACGTGCCATTTGGTAAATATAAAAAGCCTTATTTTCCAGAAAAAGAAATGTATTTTTTTGCCGAAAAAGCACAAAAAGCCACATTTACCTGCCTAAGCTACGATGATGTATTTAAGCTTGTGCCAAACAATGCGGTTATTTATTGCGATCCGCCTTATGTACCGCTAAGTAAAACAGCGTCGTTTACCTCTTATGCTAAAGGCGGGTTTAATTTAGACGATCAAGCAAACTTGGCAAACTTAGCCGAGCAAGCCGCGTTTGAAAACAATACCCCAGTGCTTATATCTAATCACGATACCGTATGGACGCGAAAAATTTATAGCCAAGCTACACTTGGTAAAATTCAGGTAAAACGTACTATCAGCCCTAAAGGTGGATCACGCAACAAGGTTGACGAGCTAATGGCTATGTATTTAGCACCCAAGCAACCACTGCGTAAATTGTCACTACAAAAATAACAAAAAACAGCACAGCTAAAGCAATAATAAAAAGAGGGGAGTGTTGTTGGAAGTCGGCTTGGCGTTTGTGCTCTGATTGCACACCAAAAAATGCTGCTAGCACACTTTGCAACGCGCTAATAAAGTGCAGCATTATTTAAAATAGAGGTTTTATTGAAGGCGTATTCTTAGCGTCTTCTGAGCTAGTTAATAGCTCTAATAAATCTAAATAATGAAACTGCGCACTGCGGCTATCGCCTGTTAGCCACGAAAACCACGATGAGTCTTCTTCTACTTTCGCACACGTTAAGGTATTTGAAGCGTTTTTACTACTTGCCTGATGCTGACAATTGCTAACTAAGCTTAATTCTTGCTCAGAACTTGGCGCAAAACTAAATGCCCCAATAAATAACAATGCCGACGCAATTAAGATCCCTGTTTTAAATGCACGCATAATATTAGCCTAAAATTAAGTTACTCCTTTAATAATAACAAAAGCTGTATAAATAACAAACTAATATTTATCTGTAATAGCTAAGGCCTGTTGAAACTTATGAGTTAAAGTGTGTTCTCAAGCTAAGAGTTTTTAAATCGCGCCCCGAAGTTTGTAATCGAGTGGGCACAATAACTGCTCTTGCGTTAATCTAATAGCTTACATCATGTAAGCAAAGCTTGTGTGTCCTACTCACGGCCTTGCCAAAAATTAAACACGCTGCCCAAAACTCAAGCATTAAAGCTCAACACGCCCTAAAGCTTTTTATAAATAAATACTTATATATTTAAATCGAAATTTTAGTTATGCCTAATTTACAGTGTATTACTTGGGAAACTTCAGCATTTACGGTACATTAAGGCATACTTTACTGATTGACGGATTACTATGTTAAACCCTGAACAAAAATACTTAATTGCGCCTTCTATTTTGTCAGCCGATTTTGCAAAATTAGGCGAAGATGTGGATAAAGTACTCGCTGCAGGCGCTGATGTAGTACATTTTGATGTCATGGACAATCACTACGTGCCTAATCTCACTATTGGGCCTATGGTGTGTAAAGCGCTTAGAGATTACGGTGTAACAGCGCCTATAGATGTGCACCTAATGGTAAAACCAGTCGATAGTATAATTCCTTTGTTTGCAGAGGCCGGCGCATCAATAATTACTTTTCACCCTGAGGCCAGCGAGCATATAGACCGCACCATACAGCTCATTAAAGACCATGGTTGTAAAGCAGGCTTAGTATTTAACCCTGCCACTAGCCTTAGCTACCTCGATCACGTTATTGATAAGCTAGATACTATTTTATTAATGTCGGTAAACCCAGGCTATGGCGGCCAAAGCTTTATTCCCCACACCCTTGAAAAACTAGCTCAAGCAAAGCAGCGTATAGTTGAGTCGGGTCGTGATATTCGCCTAGAATTAGATGGTGGTATTAAAGTTGATAACATAGCCGCAGCAGCGCAAGCAGGTGCCGATATGTTTGTAGCAGGGTCTGCTATTTTTAATGAGCCTGATTACAAAGTTGTTATTGATCAAATGCGTGAGCAGTTAGGAAACGTAAAGTAATGAAATATGATGTAGCTTTGTTCGACCTTGACGGCACACTTGTTGATAGCGTTTACGATTTATACCTAGCAGTAAACTTAACACTGAGTGATTTAGCGTTTCCTATTGTTAGCCAAAGCTTGGTTGAAAGCTGGATAGGCAACGGTATTGAAACCCTAGTCAAACGTGCACTCAGCGGCGATATGCAAATTAGCGAACATTTAGAGGAAGCGCTTAGTGCAAAAGCCATTGCCTTATTTTACCAACATTATGAGCAGCTAGTGGGCAAGTATAGTGTGTTGTATCAGCATGTAGAAACAGGGCTCAGTGCTTTGCGGGGCATGCCAAAAGCACTTGTTACTAATAAGGCGCGTCTATTTACCGAGCTACTACTTGATAAGCTTTCCCTTACCAGTCACTTTGAAGTGATAGTGTGTGGAGACGATATGGCTAAAAAGCCTTCACCAGCGCCTTTATTGTATGCATGTAAAAAGCTGAATGTTGAGCCGAGTAAGGCTATTATGATTGGCGATTCAAAAAGCGATATATTGGCAGCACATGCCGCTAAAATTGATGTAATAGCGGTGGATTATGGTTATAACCAAGGCGAAAATCTTGAGGATTATAATCCACAGTACCTATGCGATAACTTCTTAGATATAATACCAACACTAACACAGCGTTAAAATTTTTAATTAACTAAACAGTAAAGGAAAATCATGAGTAAACCAGTAGTTTTAAGTGGCATTCAGCCAACCGGTGGTATGACAATAGGCAACTATGTTGGCGCTATTAACCAGTGGCTAAAGCTACAGGAAGACCACGAAAGTTTCTTTATGCTTGTTGATTTACACGCGATTACTGTTCGCCAAGAGCCTGAACTTCTTCGCTCTCGTGTATTAGATGGTATAGCGTTATACGCGGCATGTGGCATAGACCCTGAAAAATCGGCCTTATTTGTACAGTCGCAAGTGCCAGAACACGCGCAGTTAGCATGGGTGCTAAATTGTTATGCGCAAATGGGCGAGCTTAACCGCATGACCCAGTTTAAAGACAAGTCATCTAAGCATGCTAACAATGTAAACGTCGGTTTATTTTCGTACCCAGTATTGCAAGCAGCGGATATTTTATTATACCAAGCTGACCAAGTACCGGTAGGGGATGACCAAAAGCAGCACTTAGAGCTAACGCGTGATATAGCTACACGCTTTAATAATTTATACGGTGACGTATTTAAGTTACCTGAGCCATATATTCCCGAATTTGGCGCACGTGTAATGAGCCTTCAGGATCCGCTCAAAAAAATGTCTAAGTCTGACGAAAACCCTAATGGCTACATCATGCTATTAGATGAGCCTAAAAAGATTGAGAAAAAGCTTAAAAAAGCAGTAACCGATTCAGACGAGCAAGCGCGTATTTACTTTGACCGTGCTGAAAAGCCAGGCGTTTCTAATTTACTTACTTTATTAAGCGTAGCCACTAAGCGCTCAATTGAAGACTTAGTGCCAGAGTATGAAGATAAAATGTATGGCCACCTGAAAAAAGACACAGCCGATGCAGTTGTTAGCATGATTGAGCCAATCCAAGCACGTTTTAAAGAGATCAGAGAAGATCAAAACCTACTTGATAGCATCATGAAATCAGGCGCAGAAAAAGCCAGTGTACGTGCAGAAAAAACACTTAAATCGGTTTACGATGCACTAGGGTTTATTCCTCGTACATAAATTAGTATAAGCAAATAAAAATGCCGCTAAATTTAGCGGCATTTTTGTGACTTTTAATGAATACTTTTTATTATCTATCTTAAAGCAATGGCTTTAGGTAATGCCCAGTATGCGAGCGTTCACATTCGGCTACTTCTTCAGGCGTGCCTGCAATGAGTATTTCACCGCCGCCAGCGCCCCCTTCAGGGCCTAAATCAACCACCCAGTCTGCGGTTTTAACCACATCTAAGTTATGCTCAATTACCACAATGGTATTACCATGATCGCGCAGGCGATGTAATACCACAAGTAGTTGTTCAATATCGGCAAAGTGAAGGCCGGTTGTTGGCTCATCAAGTATATACAGTGTTTTACCTGTATCGCGTTTAGATAGCTCACGAGCCAGTTTTACACGTTGTGCTTCACCACCAGAGAGCGTGGTAGCAGCTTGCCCCAAACGAATATACGATAAACCAACGTCCATTAGCGTTTTAAGTTTACGCGCTATTGCAGGTATTTTATCAAAGTAGTCGTGCGCGTCTTCAACGGTCATTTCGAGCACTTGGTGAATGTTTTTACCTTTGTATTGCACTTCTAAGGTTTCGCGGTTATAGCGCGCGCCCTTACATACATCACACGGTACATATACATCAGGTAAAAAGTGCATTTCTACTTTAATTACACCATCACCTTGGCAGGCTTCACAGCGCCCGCCTTTCACGTTAAAGCTAAAGCGACCTACTTTATAGCCGCGAGAGCGGGCTTCTTGTGTCCCTGCAAATAACTCACGAATACCGGTAAAAATACCTGTGTAGGTTGCAGGGTTTGAGCGCGGTGTGCGACCAATTGGGCTTTGGTCAATATCAATCACTTTGTCAAAATGATCAAGGCCACTAATTGATTTGTAAGGCGCGGCTTCTGCTGTGGTCGCGCCATTAAGCTCAGTATGCGCAAGCTTAAAGAGTGTATCGTTAATGAGCGTTGATTTACCTGAGCCCGATACCCCTGTAATACAGGTTAATAAGCCAAATGGAATTTTTAAATCTACATTTTTTAGGTTATTCCCTGTTGCGCCAAATAGCTCAAGCCATTTTTCGCTGGTTGGGTTACGCTCTTGTGGCACTTCTATTTTGCGCACGCCTGATAAAAACTGGCCAGTTACTGAGTCTTTAGTGGCTAAAATATCGTCACGTGTACCTTGTGCAATAATATGTCCGCCGTGTACACCCGCACCTGGGCCAATATCAATAATGTGATCGGCTGCGCGAATCGCGTCTTCGTCGTGCTCAACAACAATAACGGTATTACCTAAGTCGCGTAAATGTACCAATGTTTGTAATAAACGGTCGTTATCGCGCTGGTGTAAACCAATTGATGGTTCATCCAGTACGTACATTACGCCCACAAGGCCTGCACCTATTTGGCTGGCTAAACGAATACGCTGGGCTTCACCACCTGAGAGGGTATCGGCACTGCGCTCAAGTGATAAGTAATTAAGGCCTACATTAATTAAAAACGATAAGCGGTCGCGAATTTCTTTCAGGATCTTTTCAGCTATTTGGGCTTTTTGGCCTGTTAGTGATAGCCCTTCAAAAAAGTCCATCGCTTCGCCAATACTCATAGTCGTAATAGCAGGTAGGTTTGTTTGACCTATAAATACGTGGCGTGCTTCTTGGCGTAAACGCGAGCCATGACAACTAGGACACGCTTGGCTAGTTTGATATTTAGCGAGTTCTTCACGCACTGAGTTTGACTCAGTTTCGCGATAGCGACGGTTCATGTTGTTTAACACGCCTTCAAACTCGTGGTTGCGTGTTATTAAATCGCCTCTGTCGTTACGGTAGTTAAAGGCTATTTTTGTTTGCCCTGAGCCTTCTAAAATAATTTTTTTCGATTCTTTAGCCAGCTTTTCAAATGGCACATCTAAATCAAAGTTATAGTGCTCGGCGACCGCCTGTAGCATTTGAAAATAATAAAAGCTGCGTTTATCCCAGCCTTTAATAGCACCACCGGCAAGGCTGAGCTCAGGGTTATGTACCACACGGTTAGGATCAAAGTATTGGCGTACGCCTAAACCATCACAGCTTTGACACGCACCGGCAGGGTTATTAAACGAAAATAAACGCGGTTCTAATTCGGTCATTGCGTAGCCACAGGTAGGGCAGGCAAAATTTGCCGAGAACAGCATTTCTTCTATCGTGCTGTCGTCCATGTAGGCTACATTTGCCACACCTCCAGACATCTCTAGTGCGGTTTCGAACGACTCTGCTAAACGCTGCTGTTGGCCATCTTTTACTTTAAAGCGGTCAACCACCACTTCAATAGTGTGTTTTTTATGAAGCTCAAGTGTTGGCGGATCTGATAAGTCGCATACTTCGCCGTCTATACGAGCGCGAATGTAGCCTTGGCTTGCAAGTTGCTCAAGTAATTTAACGTGCTCACCTTTACGATCTTTAACTACTGGCGCTAAAAGCATCAGCTTAGTGCCCTCTGGCAGTGCTAAAACGGTATCAACCATTTGGCTAATTGTTTGTGCTGCAAGTGGTAAGTCGTGGGTTGGGCACCGTGGTTCGCCCACGCGGGCAAACATTAAACGCAAGTAATCGTATATTTCGGTAATGGTACCCACTGTTGAGCGAGGATTGTGCGATGTAGATTTTTGCTCAATAGAAATGGCGGGAGAGAGGCCTTCAATATGATCAACGTCGGGCTTTTCCATTAACGATAAAAATTGCCTTGCGTAGGCAGAAAGTGACTCAACATAACGACGCTGTCCTTCTGCATATAAAGTATCAAATGCCAGTGATGACTTTCCCGAACCAGATAGGCCTGTGATAACAATTAATTTATCACGTGGGATGGTTAGGCTGATGTCTTTTAAATTGTGCGTACGGGCGCCTCGGACTTCAATGTTTTCCATGCTATCTCGTTTATTACCAAAATTATTTGTCCAGTATCGCATAATACGAAACATTATTAATCAATGATCAACGAAAAAATCCTTACTTATAGGCGATTAATTATTGCCAAGCTTGTGGTAGAATCCCAGCCTAAATTTTTCATATCGTAAGAATACGCAGATAATGACCGCATCTTCACTTAATTCACGAGAAAAGCGCGCCGCTGTATCGCTGGCGAGTGTGTTTGCATTTAGAATGCTCGGCTTGTTTATGCTGATGCCTGTATTGGCTATTTATGGCCAATCGCTTGATGGTTTTTCGCCTATGTGGATAGGATTTGCTATTGGCGCGTATGGCTTAACGCAAGCGGTACTGCAAATTCCTATGGGGCGTTTGTCAGATAAAATAGGCCGTAAAAAAGTAATTGTTGGTGGCTTAGTTGTGTTTGCGTTGGGCTCTGTTATTGCAGCCCTTGCTGAATCTATTCAAATGGTTACAGTGGGCCGTGCACTACAAGGTATGGGCGCTATAGCCAGTGCGCTGCTTGCTTTTGCCAGCGACTTAAGCCGCGACGAACAGCGCCCTAAAGTAATGGCGGTGATTGGTATGAGCATAGGGATGAGCTTTGCTTTTGCTATGTTACTTGGGCCTATTGTTGCCGCGTCGTGGGGTGTAGCGGGAGTATTTTGGTTAACTGCAATCCTTGCCGTGTTCGGTATTGGTATTATTTTATTTTTAGTGCCAAACGCAGTAAACAAAGCGCCCAAAGGCGATACCTTGGCAAGCTTTAGTGATATTAAAAAGCTTATTAAGCATCCGCAATTATCGCGCTTAAATGCAGGCGTATTACTGCTACATTTAACGCTAACCACTATTTTTGTGGTACTACCCAGCCAACTAATAAAAGATGGCTTAGTGGCAAACCACCATTGGTATTTATATATTCCGGTATTGCTGTTAGCGTTTATTTTAATGGTCCCTATTATGATTATTGCCATTAAAAAAGAAAAAGAAAAACAAGCGTTTATTGGCTCGGTAACACTGCTTTCTATTAGTATGTTTGCTATGTCTATTTGGGTGAATAGCGTAGTTGGCATTGCCATTTGTATGTTGCTTTATTTTGTAGCATTTAATTTTTTAGAAGCCACTATGCCTGCGCTTGTATCGCGTATTGCTCCCGCTAGCCAAAAAGGTTCGGCAATGGGTGGGTATTCGTCTAGCCAGTTTTTGGGGGCTTTTTTAGGTGGTATTTTAGGGGGTTATGTTGCCCAAACTACAAGTACGCAAGCTGTGTTTGCGGCAGCGGCACTTGTTGGGTTAATATGGCTTATTATTGCGTGGAAAATGCAAGTCCCACCGAAAAGTAAAGTTATTAGTTTAATGACCAATTTAAGTTCTGAAGAGCAAGCTCAAGCACTTGCTTCTCAGCTAGTTGCTTTACCTGGCGTAATAGAAGCAACAGTAGTACGCGACGAAAGCCGCAGCTATTTAAAGATTAATGATAAAGAATTTGACCTAGACCAAGCACGTAAAGTAGCTGGTTTAATCTAACGTTTATAGGAGAAGGTTCCATGGCACGCGGTGTGAACAAAGTAATTTTGGTTGGTAATTTAGGACAAGATCCTGAAGTTCGTTACATGCCTAATGGCAATGGTGTAGCAAATATTACCTTAGCAACGTCAGACAGCTATAAAGACAAAAACACTGGCCAAATGGTTGATAAAACTGAATGGCACCGTGTAGTATTTTTTGGCAAGCTAGCTGAAATTGTTGGTGAGTACTGCCGTAAAGGCTCGCAAATTTACGTTGAAGGTAAACTTCAAACACGTAAATGGACCGACCAACAAGGCCAAGAAAAATACACAACAGAAATCGTTGTTGATGGCTTTACGGGTCAAATGCAAATGCTAGGTGCTCGCGGTGGCGATCAGCAAGGTGGTGGTTATCAAGGTAATCAAGGCGGCCAACAAGGTGGCGGTTACCAAAATAATCAACAAGGCGGTGGCTATGGTCAAAACAACCAAGCTCAAAACAGCCAGCAAGGTGGCTATGCACCACAACAACAAGCTGCACCAGCACAACGCCCAGCTGCAGCACCTGCTCCACAGCAAAATAACCAATACCAACAATCAAACAACAGTGGCTTTGCTCCTGGGCAAAGTAATGCGCCACAGCAGCAAGGTGGTTTTGCACCTAAGCCGCAAAACGCCCCTCAGGGCGGTGCATCAAATCCTATGGAACCAACAATAGATTTTGATGACGACATTCCGTTTTGAGGAATACATAAACAAAATGTTGAAAAAATTTTTAGAAAGCCGCTATTAAGCGGCTTTTAAGTAACTACACGTTTTAGTACAAAAGGTGCAGTGTCTATCTACCATTTAACGCCTTAAAGTCACTCAAAACGCGCTATTAGCGTCTTTCTATAGGCTAAAAATTGAATAGCACATATAACTAAAAAGCAGCCTGAGTAAGTCACTAACTGAGCAATTGGCTCGGGGCGAACAAAATATTCATGTAACAGCGCCCCAATTAACGTACCCGCCAATAAAACATACGCAACATAGGTAAACAGTGCTTTTTGCTTCTCATTTTTAATAAACAAAAGAGCAAGCATCATTAAACCCACTACCAACTCCAGTAAACCAACGCTATACATATAAATTTTAGCGTTAACGGGCAGTACCTGCGCAAAGTAGCTAAAGGTTTTAACGCTTACTTGCGCTGCTAATAATTTTGGCAGGGCAAACTTAAACATAAAAAGCGCGCTGGCTAAATTTAAAAGGTTACTAAATAAATTCTTCATGAAAGCTTATGCCTTAATAAAGCAGCCGTAAGGTAATAAATGCCAAGGCTGCAATTTAAATGGTTACACAACAGTGCCGCGAATAGGGTAGTTATTTTGCTCTTTAATAAACTTTAAGCCTCTTACAACCACGTCTAACTCAGGGCGTAAATACGGGGCATTAGAAATATTTACAGCTTGCAATATCCCTTGCTCATTTACGACAAACATAGCGGGCTCTGCAAAGTTGTGATCGGTTTCTTGCTCAGAGCGAGGTGAGGAAATATACAGCCCAAGTTGTTTCATTTGCTGCTGTGTTAAACCATAAGCTATAGGAAAGCTAACCGAGAGCGTGTCCATGCATTGTGTTAGCTGTGCGCGGTTATCTGCAGAAACAGCACAAACGCTTACGCCAAGTTCCTTTAATGCGGGTAATTGCGCTTCTAGTAAATTTAAGTAACGCATACAAAGCGGGCAGTGCTTGCCTCTGTATACCACGAGAATTTGCCACTCGGCGCCACCGTGCGGCTTACTTAGATCTGCGGTTGTCCCATCGAGCAAGTGTGCAGTAACTGTTGGAAATGAATTACCGGCTATTAATTTAAATGACTCTGACATAAAAACCTCTTTTATACTGATTGTGAATGATTTTTTTTAACAAATAAGTACAGCGCAGTGAGTGCACATAAGCTGATACAGCTAATAAAAATATTGCGAGTGCCTCTTGGGGTATATTCAACAAACGATGTTAAAAATTGCCCAGAAAAAACAGCCATTGTGAAATAAGAGAGGTTACGACCGCGAACAGAGGCTGCGCTACGCTCTACGGTCATATGGTTTAATAGTGGGATGCTAAAACCAAAGCCAATACCGCTAAACACAGCGCCTATTACCAATAACGCTGTACCCGTTTGTAAAAAGAAAGCAAATGATGCCCCATAGCCTATAAATGCCAGCGCAAGTACTTTTTGCTCGCCCATTTTTTTAGTTAACTGAGGCATAAAATGTGCCACAACAACAGCCACTAACGAGATGAAAGAGAGTAAAAAACCTACTTGTTCTTCATTATAATTTTGCGCATGCATTGTGCTGGGTAGTAAAACAATTGCGCTAAAAAACGTGACCATTGCAAGCACAGCCAGCGAATACACATGCTTAAGAGATAAGCCTTTATTTGATATTACGTGCTCTTGTGTTGCTTGTGCCTCTTGTGCTTGAGGGTGATTACGCGGCACAAAAAGTAGCAACATGGCTAAAAATACCCAAGAAATAAGGTACAACGATAATGGTAAAGCCCAATGCTGCACAGCAAGTAGGCCACCTATAAATAGAAATATAACGCCACCTAGCTCTATTGCCATACCTTGCTTAGCAAGCATGCCTAGGCGCGCTTTAACAAAGTACCACTGTGATATTAAAACGGTACAACCGGCCATAACAATTGAGGTAACACCGCCAAGCAAAATACGGTTAGCAAAAACCAACAACGGCCCTTGTAGCCAATATACGCTTGCACCTAAAAAGCCGTATAAAAATAAGCCAATAATTAATGAACGGTAAGCGCCATATTTATCAATTAATTTACCTGCAATAGGCGCAAATATAACAGCCCCTAAAGCCGGTAAGGTCACTAAAAATACCGCACTGTCAGCAACATTTAGGGCTGTTGATATACTGATTAAACCAGGTGCAACCAATGCACCCACCATGATTGTTAAGCAAGCTATACACAGCAAAGTGTAGCTTCCTGCGTTATTGAGTTTATTCATAAGTATTCTCTGTTTTTAAATAGGGCAACTAAGGAGTACTTACGCTTAGTTGCAAGGAGTTAATGGCGGTTATTTTTTTTGCGAGAGAGTTAAAAGCAGCGCTAATGGTAATTAACACTACATTAAGGACAACTACGCCAGGCCACTGGTACAAAGCAAAGGCTTTCACACCAATAATTGAGCCAAAGGCGCCACCTAAGTA
>MDTB01118202.1_pt1 | contig 14582 bp, 16 predicted proteins | sample 811161 | NCBI WGS metagenome assembly MDTB01 (sample SAMN05326650, study PRJNA326480) | marine metagenome | isolation source: seawater | place: Mediterranean Sea | collected 2009
ACTCTTACGCTTGTGCTGAGAAGTAATTCTAAACTGTTTTCAGTTTAATTAATTAAGCCTGGCTAATTAGTCAGGTTTTTTTTTGTCTTTATTTCTTTTATATCGATGTTAGCTTATAAAAAATTAAAAAAAATATTTCATAAAAACTCTATTATCTCGGATATAAACAGTATACTCCATTGGGATCTATCCACAATCATGCCGGAAAAATCAAGAAAAAGCAGAGTAAAACAACTCTCTTTTTTGACAGAACTGAAACATCAAATACTTTGTAGTTCAAATGTTAATAAGCTTTTTTTGAAGGTTGATGAAAATGAATTAAGTTTGAGTGATAGATTTAATTTTAGAGAAATGAAAAAGGAATTTAAATACTATTCATCGTTACCAGAAAAATTGGTTAAAAAAAAAACCCTCCTTTCAACACTTTGTGAAGCGGCTTGGCAAAAAGCAAAAAAAAAAAAAAAATTTGACTTAGTAAAAAAAGAACTTGAATCACTTATAAAGATTGTTAGAGAGGAAAGCAAAATCCTCTCAGATAAGTACGATTGTTCTCCATATGATTCATTGATAAAAAATTTTGAGGATTCATACTCATCGAATGAAATTGAGAAATTATTTAACAAATTATACCCTTTTATAAATAGCACTTACGACGCAATCGTAATTAAACAAAAAAATGAAAAGGTAATTCCCATCTCAAGAGTTTTATCTAAAAGTGAACAACTCCAAATTTCCAAATTTTTTATGAAAAAAATAGGTTTTAATTTTAAAAAGGGTAGATTAGATCAAAGTATTCACCCATTTTGTGGAGGAGGTACAAATGATATTAGAATAACTACTAGAACTAACGAGTATAATTCTTTCTCTTCATTTGAAGCAGTCATGCATGAAACCGGTCATGCATTGTATGAACAAAATTTGCCAAAAAAATGGCAATATCAACCTGCTGGTAAATCTGGTGGTATGGCGCTTCATGAAAGTCAATCACTATTAATTGAAATGCAGATAATGAAATCAATGGCATTTCAAAAATATTTTTCTAAAATTATAAAGAAGAAATTTAACTTAGAAGGAGAGGAGTGGAGTCACCAAAATTTATTTAAAATTTTTAATAATGTAAAAAAAAGCTTTATTCGCGTTGAGGCTGATGAAGTTACTTATCCTCTTCACATAATATTGAGATTTAATCTGGAAAAAAAAATATTTGAAGAAAATTTAAGTGTTGATGACATTCCACTTATTTGGAATAGAGAATTTAAAAAACTTTTTAATATGTCTATTGATAAAGATTCAAACGGATGCTTGCAAGATATTCACTGGTTTGCTGGTTTGTTTGGATACTTTCCTACCTATACTTTGGGTGCTTTAATATCTTCTCAACTTTCTTATGCTATGAGAGAGGACATAATAAATCTTGATAATAAAGTCTCAAAAGGAAATTTCAAAGATTTAGTAAATTGGTTGAAACAAAATGTTCATTCTAATGGTTCATTATATTCTACTAAAAATATATTAATGAAAAGTACTAATTCAAAATTGGATATTAACTTTTATAAAAACTATATAAAAAAAAAATATCTTTCTAATTAGTAAAATTTAAAATTTTCCCTCTAATGTCATTATATGAGCTACAACTGCTTGTGCATTTCCTCTGAGATTATATCCTCCCTCCAGAATTGAAACTAACCTGTTATTTGAATATTTATTGGCAATACTCATTACAATTTTTGTTAGCTCCACAAAACCTTTGTCAGTGACATCAAAACATCCCAAAGGATCATTCTTTCTACTATCAAAGCCTGAGGAAATAAAAACCATATCTGGTCTGAATTTTGACATTCTGGGTAACAAAATTTTATTAAATTTTTCAATAATCATGTTGTCACTAGTACCGCATGGCAAATGTACATTAATATTAAATCCTTTTCCCTTTCCATAACCAATTTTAGATGGATCTCCTGTGCCTGGATATGCAAATTGATCATGTGTAGAAAAAAATAAAACAGATGGGTCATTGTAAAACATTGCTTCAGTTGCATTTCCATGATGATAATCCCAATCAACAATGAGAATTTTTTTTAATTTATACTTTTTTTGGGCATATTTAGCTGCTATGGCTACATTATTATAATAACAAAATCCTTCCTCTTTACCGGTGTTTAGAGCATGATGACCTGGAGGTCTAGTACAGCAAAAAATATTTTCAAATTTTTTATTTACAACGTAGTCAACTGCAGTAAGACAAGCTTTAACACCTGATTGAGCAACTTTATTTGCTAGAGGATAAGATTTAGTAATTGAGTTCATATGTTCAAGAGTGTGAACTGTTCCAATCCATTTTTTTGCATCTCTTTTATGATCGAATGAAGTAATTTTATTATTTAAATTTGAATTACTAAGAGCTTTCTCAATATATTTTAATCTATCAGGTGTTTCTGGATGTCCGGGAGAGATATGGTGTTGGAAAAATATTGGATCAAACATAATTTTTATATTATTCAAAAAGAAATTAATTGATTTTTTTATCTTCTCATCAGTATTTAAGCCTCTGTGCATAAATAACGTAAATAAAAATAGTAAATTTTTGAAAAAAAAACGTCTATTCATTAAAAATAATTTTTTAAGAATAAATAATTATTTAGTTCTATAATCATAAACAGAAAATTTTAATCATATAAGCAACATAATAAGATTAATTTTTAAACTTATCTAGCTCTGATTGAAGATTTCCAAAGTTCAATTTCCTTTTTCTCATGCATACAACAGGATGTAATTGGGTAATTTTTTTGCTGTTCAGGAGTGAGACGAAGATCCTCAATACTGGGTTGAACAAACATCACACAACCAATAGAATGAATAATTCCATTTCTTGCCGATAGATCTTCTTTGATTACAATCATATCCTTGACGTGTATTTCACTAGTTTGATAAAGTTCTATAGGTTTATTACTCACTGTTTTTTCAATAACAATAGATTCATCTAAATTTTTACTTGATATACTTCCTGCAAGCATATGATCTATAAGAATATTTTTTATATAGGATTCTTTTTCCAAAATAGAACTATCTAGTTCTCTTAGTTTTGCAAATGCTTGATTGGTCGGAGCAAAAATGGTCCAATCCCAGGGTAATTCTTTATTTAATAATTCATCTAAACCTGAAATCTTTAAATAATTATAAAATTCACTCATATCCTCGTTAATACTAATTGCTTCAAGAACACTAGGTTTATCTCTTGAATATGATGAGCTTGAGATTAAAATTATTAGGATTAAAGATATAATATTTTTAATCATAATTTTTTTTAATAAAAGTATGTTGGTTAAAGTATGTAATCATAATATCTCACTTATTTAATAATTTGCACCACTCTAAATATTCTTTGTTAACAGACTTATTGGGGATCTTTGCAATAAAAGGGATTTTATATTCATGATTTTTAATAATAAAATCAAAGATTTTCTCTTTTTTTTCGGTACTTTTAATTATTAATATTAATTCTTTAGATTCTTTTATTTCGTTATTTTCTTTATAAAAACTTTTAATATTATTTATTACGTTTATGCAAACTGCTTTTTGAGCTTTAATTAATTTTTTTGACAGAGATTCGGCATTTTTTTCTGAATCACAAAGCGTATAGTACATAGATAGTTTATTTAAATACATAAAGATGCCTGTTTCATAATCTATTCTTTATACAATCATAATTCATTGATTTAATTATATCCATTATAAATTTTTAGCATAGTTAAGTAATATATTAACATAGGCTCTAAACTTTTTTTTTTCATAATTTGATATCAAAGTACCCATTAAAGCTATGGTATTATCTAATACTCTTTTATCAATTTTATCAACCGAGAGATAAATTAATTCATAACCATAGGTTTTTATATATATTGTCATATTCTTAAGGCTTTTTTGTGATAGATATTTATTTTTCTTTTTATAAATTTCGAGCACCTGAGATAAATTCATTTTTTTATTATTATTTGAATTTCAAAGTTTAAAAGATATTTCTTTTAATGACAAATATTCTTTAATAACCATATATATAAGTAGTTTTTTAATTAATTTTAGACGAATTTTTCATGCATAATGCAATAACAATTTCTGAAGTAGAAAAAAAATATGACAATGGTTTTAAAGCACTATCTAAAATAAACCTAAAAATTCATACCGGTGAAATCTTCGCTCTACTTGGACCAAATGGTGCAGGTAAGTCAACCTTGATTAATGCTATTTGTGGAATTATAAGGGTAAATTCAGGGCAGATTAATATCTTTGGCTACGACAATATTGATGATTATCGTGAGGCAAGATCATTTATAGGCCTTGTGCCACAAGAGCTTACAACTGATGCCTTTGAGACAGTTTGGAGCACTGTGTCCTTCAGTAGAGGTTTATTCGGAAAACGCTCAAAACCTGAATATATTAAAGAACTATTAAAAAAATTATCTTTATGGGATAAAAAAAATTCTCAAATACGAACTTTATCAGGAGGAATGAAAAGAAGAGTAATGATTGCAAAAGCTCTTTCTCATGAACCAGAAATACTTTTTTTGGATGAACCATCTGCTGGTGTTGATGTTGAATTAAGACAATCAATGTGGAACGAGGTACGAGAATTAAGTAAGACTGGTGTTACTGTAATTTTGACAACTCATTATATAGAGGAAGCTGAAGAAATGGCAGATAGAATTGGTGTAATTAATAAAGGTAAGATAGTCCTAATTGAAGATAAAGAAATACTAATTAAAAAATTAGGAAAAAAAGAATTTATCATAATACTTGAAAATAAATTAAAAAAAATTCCATCTAATTTAGCTAAGTTTAATTTAAAATTAGTAGAAAAAGGAAGCAAAATAATTTTCGTTTACAATCCACAAAAAAAATCAAATGAACTTGATGATTTATTAAATTCTTTACGTAGAAACTCAATTAAATATAAAGACATTAATTTAAAAGAAAGTTCTCTAGAAGAAATATTTGTTAAATTGGTAGCAAATAAATGAATTTCATAGGTATTTGGTCTATTTATAAGTTTGAAATGTCAAGAGCATATAGGACTATTGGTCAAACAATAGCAGCTCCGGTCATTTCTACGATATTATATTTTATAGTATTTGGATCCGCAATTGGTTCTAACATAAGTGATATTGATGGAATTAAGTATGCCGCTTTTATAGTTCCAGGTTTAATAATGCTGACTATTTTAAGTCAAAGTATTTCAAATGCTTCATTTGGAATTTTTTTTCCTAGGTTTACTGGTACAATATACGAGGTTTTATCAGCTCCAATTTCATTTGTTGAAATTTTAATAGGCTATGTTGGTGCAGCATCAACTAAATCAGTAATTATAGGTCTTCTAGTGTTAATCACATCAAGTTTTTTTATTGATATTAATATCGAACATCCTTTCTGGATGTTATTTTTCTTAATAACTACTTGTATTACCTTCAGTTTACTTGGTTTTATAATTGGTATTTGGGCAGATGGTTTCGATGAGATACAATTAATACCACTTTTAATTATTACACCACTTACATTTCTTGGAGGAAGTTTTTATTCAATTAGTATGTTACCTATTTTTTGGCAGAAAATTTCTTTACTTAATCCAATAGTATACTTGATAAGCGGTTTTCGATGGAGTTTTTATGGGACTAGTGACGTAAATTTAGGCTTAAGTTTGTTTATGATTTTATTTTTTTTGCTTATCTGTATACTGATAATAGTAAGGATATTCAAAACTGGTTATAAAATCAGAAATTAAAAAAACTTATATCAATACCAAGTTTTTTATTAATTATTTGTTTTATTCGTTCACAAAAAGTCTATTTTTATTCAAGCACACTCCATTTTACTGGGTCACCTTTTTCAATATTAATTTTGACACGTTTACCAATTATTTCTGATAAATATTTTGGCGAAATACCGTAGCCTGGACGAATTCTTCTAACATCATTACTACAAATCACTTGCCCCTTACTAAGATTCTTAACAAAGTATAATGATCGTCTGAATATAATGTTTTTTTGTTCAACATCAGCACGTAAAAAACCTGATTTGCCTTTTGCTTTCCATGCTTCCTTACAATCATTTACTAAATCAGCTAATTGTTTTACGTTCAGGGAAAAGCTAGAGTCAGGACCACAATCTTTTTCGTCTAATTTAAAATGTTTTTCAATTGAAACTGCTCCAATACCTATGGCAACCACTGCAGCAAGATTGGTTAATGTATGATCCGACAGTCCAACTTTCAAATTAAATTTCATTTTTAGAAAATTAATATTATTCAGATGAGATTGTTCAATCGGAGTAGGGTAACTGCTTATGCAGTGAAATAATAAGATATCATTTTTGCCAACTTTTCTTATCGTTGTTATGGCATCTTCGATTTCTTCAATACTTGCCATTCCTGTTGATAAAAAGATAGGTTTTTGTTTTTTTGCTATGTATTCGATTAGAGGTAGATCTAATATTTCAAAAGAAGCAATTTTGTATGCTGGAACATTCAACTTGTCTAATAAATCAACTGCTGTTTCATCAAATGGTGTTGAAAATAGAGTTATTCCAATTTGATTTGCATAAGAGAAAAGTTCTTTATGCCATTCAAAAGGGGTATAAGCGGTTTTGTAAAGCTCATAAAGCTCCTTTCCTTCCCAAAGACCCTCAGTAATCTGAAAATCTGGTTTTTTGGACTTTATTGTCATAGTATCTGGAGTATAACTTTGTATTTTTACAGCGTTTACTCCACTTTGTGCAGCTTGAAAAATTGATCTTTTTGCTCTTTCTATTGAGCCCCCATGATTAGCTGAAAGTTCAGCAATAATATAAGGCTCATTTTCATCATTAATATTTCTTCCATTTATGATCATATTTTCTACCTATTCAAAAGTTAAACTTTATAGGATATTTGAATTGAATTTATCTTCAAGTTCTTTAAAAATCTTTGTAGTTCGGTATTTGAGCTAGGTACATTAACAAAAAAATAAGGTGGTATTTCAGAAATTATACCCTTATTAGGGGTAAAGTTTTTCTTAATGAAGTCCAATACACTTTTTGTAATATTCAATGAATTATAGTCTAAATTAAGTCCAATCGAATTATCTTTTTTAATATAAAAAGCACCCAGGGCTGAAATATTTTGGTAAATAATATACCAGTCTCTATATGGATTTTTTTTGACAAACTTTTCGTGCTGACTATAGGACGGAAGTTTGGTATGACTTATGAAATGAATACGTGTTTTTAATAATGTATATAGAGTAGTAATTTGTTTATTAGTTCCGGATACTCTTTCAAACCTAATATTAATTTGTTTTTCTAACTTGTTCACCAATTTTACCTCATCAAAAGAATCAGGTTAACATCAAGATTTTTAAGAAAAAGCAAAAATTTTAACATACGGACCTATTATTTTTTAAAATTTAAAATTTTTGCTTTACAAATTATCTCCTTAGATAAAAGTTTTGCATTAGATAGTTCAATAATAAAATCCCCATATTTTATAAATGCCTTTGGATAACTATCTTCATCTAACATTCTGATTCTATCATATATTTCTTTAAGTTTTATATTTTTTGGTATTATGTTTTTTGAAGTATCTAAACGTTTAAATAACACCTTTGTACCACTGATTTGTTGCTTAGGTTTAGGTAAGTGAATTATGAATTCTTCTATAAAATGATTAACAACTTTATTAATTCTTTTAAAAATATTTTTTAACGAACCATCAAGACTAATGTTTTCTTTTGCGTAAATTGGTCCCGAATCTAATTTATTTGTCATTTTCAAAGCACATACTGGTGCCTCGCTAAATCCTTTCAAAATAAGATTTTGAATTGGACTTCCACCTTTTCCAAAAGGAAGAGGCGCTGTGTGAAAAACTATACATCTATATTTTTTATGAATCTTTTCTGATACAATCCAATTCCAGTGAGGAAAAAATATAAAGTCAGGAGAAAATTGTTTGAGTTTTTTTTCTGTTAGATCAATTTTTTTTTTAATTACTCTTATATCATGTTTTTCAAATAAATCATTATTCAATGTGAACCAATTCTTTGAGTTTGCTATTACTATCCTCATAAAGACAGAAGTATTGATTATAAGTAAAAGTTAATATCTATTTAATTAGATATTTTATTACATTACTTAGAATTTTAACAGTTAAATTTTTATAGATATATACCTTTTCCATAGGATATAAAAAATTTTGTTGGACTGGTGCTTGTTGTAATTTTTATTTGTTTATTGAGAGTAATTTTTTTTATATTTGGCTGTAAATTATAATTAAAAAAGTTTTCTTTTATCCATTGTTGGGAATTACTATCTATCTCTAAAAATTTAAAAAAATGCTCAATATTTTCTGGAAAACTATTGGAATAAAAATTTGCAATTTTTTCCCCCTGCTTTCTTGTAATTCTCTTAAATCTAATTTCTCTTGATACTTGATCAATAACTTTTGAATAACCTGACCTTATTTTTTTTGAAATATCATGAATATTCATAAAAACAGAACAACCAGAATATTCAAAGGGGTCAAATGATCTTTTATGTTTTTCAGGTTTAAAACCGTATTTTATCATCTGTTTATTTTGTAACCATGGATCCCATTTAAAATAGTTGCTAAGATATATACCCACAGTTTGATTTTTTTTTATATCAAAATTGGAAGGGTATTTTACGGAAGCAACATCTTCATCATTTAATACTGTTGAGTTTTTAGTGAAAATTTTTTCATCTATTCCAAATAACTCATGTTCTTGTCGATGCCAGCGTGACATTTGAACATTATCAAGATGAGAAAACATTCCTACTTGTTCTATAGTTTGTAGTCCGCCCCAAATAATTAACGGTATTTTTTTTTTAATAGTCATTCTAACTGGAAATGATGTTTTCCCGGCTATATAAGGCCAAAGTATATGCTTGTATCTAAAGAAGGAATCTTTGATTAATTTTTTGTAAGTTTTAAGATTTAACGAGAATTGTTCAAAATCACAATTAAATTTTGTTCTAAGGTTAGCAAGATTTGAAATTCCAATATTATTGTTAAAATGAGAGTTATAATTTACCAAAAGTGGTTCCATTTTTAAAATATTTTTTACTATATGAGTAACGTAGTAAGATTCGGCACTTCCATCAACATGAATTATACAATCATGATTACCCCTTTTAGATCTGTATTCTTTTAAAAATTCTTTTAATTTCTGAAGCCTTTGAATCCAATCTAATGTGTTCTTTTCTTCATGAACTTGACATCCAGAGCAAATCCCGTTCTCGTTAAATGTAATTCCAAAGGAATGATTAGAAGAATATAAGCATTTTTTACAATATTGAATTTTAGTTTTCATACGCAATTACGGATCCAATTCTCTTTTTATGAAGAAATCATTATTTGTTCTGATATTAATAGCTTTTAATTCTTCCCATAAAAGTCTATTTTCAATAGATATAGCCACTACATCTTTTTTAACTTTCTGTTCCAATTTTAAGAATGGATTAAGAATTCCGCCTTGTAGAATGAGTTGGGAATTAGAAAATAAATTAAGAACTTTCAAGTTAAACCCTTTTTCTTTTCCATCACAAAAAGTATCAATTAAAAGTATTTCTATTTCAAGTCCTTTCAAAAAATCGATAAATTTTAAGTCTAATTTTTTAAATATTCTTTTTCGTGAATAAAAAAATTCAGGTTCATTATTTCTGAATCTAAAGGGTAGAACAGCTATGACACCCTGTTTTCCAATAGCATTAATAATGCTTGGTAGTTTGTTAGGTTTCCATAGACTTGAATTGATTGCTATTCTATCTATTCCAAATTTTAGTATAGTTTGAACATCATTTGCATTATTAATACCTCCAGAATATACAATGGGAGTATAAACTCTAGACTCTTTAATTTTTTTTAGAAGCAATAAGCTATTTTCTAACTTTCCATCGGTTCTGTTATTAATGATAATTTCATCAACATTGTGTTGATTAAAAATCTCTAAAATATTATTTATCTGACCTAAAGGTCTGTAATTAAAATATTCAGTCGTTTGAAAACATTTATTATTATGAGAAAAAATTGAGCCTATTAGTCTGATATTTTTCATATCTAAGTAATTATTTTTTTTAATACACATCTGCCATTGAATTGACTTTTCTCAGGATGAAATTGAAAACCAATAATATTCTCATGCTTTAACCATGCTAAATATCTTCCGCTGTTACCAAATTCATAATTCTTATTAGTTTCTAGTTGCACTGCGTATGAATGATTAAAATAAAAAAAACCGGTTTCTGTTCCCAATCCAATCTTTTGAGTATCACGTACTTTAAACCAACCAGTTCTCGAAGAACTATAGTTTTTTTTGCTAATTCTTTTAACGTTGTGAGGAAAAATATTCAGTCCTTCAACACCACCGTCTTCATCCGTGTAAGAAAATAAGAATTGAAAACCAAGACAAATTGCAACTATTTTTTTTTTCTTGGCTATAAAATCTAAAATAAAATTTTCTAATCCAGATTTTTTAAATTTGTTTTTAAAAGTCCTAGCACTTCCAATTCCTGGAAGAAATAGAATATCAGAATTTTTTAACTTTTTATAACTTTTAGAAATTTCCGTGTCAAATTCAATATCTGATAAGGCATTGTATAAAGAACCCAAATTTCCATAACCAAAATCAATTATACCAATTTTACTCAAAGTCTTGTCCTACGGTAAATAAAGGTATGGGCTTTTTTGTATTTGAAAGCCTAAAGATTTTTTTATTAGTAAATTTTTTAACATTGTGCCAAAAATCATCTTCTTGAATTTCGATATATTTACAATATTTTTTTATTATTTTTTGATCACATATACCGTCATATTTTTTCACAATTTTTATTGATTCGGATCTGGTCAACAATCCACCTCTAATGGCTTCATTTACGAACTCTGTTGCTCTACCAAACCCAAATTTAAAGTATTTTATCATGTTATTTATGTGAGTAAAATCTTCATCTAGCATAGCAACTTTTGTTATATCTCCTGTTATTTTTGGTCCATCTTTTTTTGGTTCAAAACCATTAAGAATTGAGAGAAAACCATTATTTAACATATTCCAATGTTGAATGGCAGGTCCCAAAAATAAAAGGTTAATATTATTATCAATAAACTCTTTTTCTGATGGATAAATATAATTTTTTATGTGCTGTTTTTTTTTAAAATCTTCTCTTTTTGTGTACTTTTTAATTTTTGACAGAGTATTCATTTTTCTTAAAAAATTACCATCAAAGATATCTTTTTTTTTCGGTCCAGACTCACCAAGGTGTATGGAAACATTTTCTCCCCATAAAATTAATTTAAATTTATTATCTATAGCATACCTGGGAACTTGAGAAAAAAGAGCCATTTCACTAAAGGAAAGAAGGTTTCCATTCGCAAAAAAACTTTTTTTACTCAAGTTTTTTGAGGTCTGAGGAGCTGGTTGTATTGTTTGGATATCAAAACCTAATTTAAGAAGATTTTCAAGATTTCTGAAACCTAGGTCTGTTGATTGTAATGGCGTATAACCAATTGACACTAATAGAGGGTTTAATTTAAGTTTTTCTCTTGCAAATAGAGCTTGAATAGTACTGTCCTTTCCCCCACTGACACCAAGGATACAATCATGTTCTTTATTTACTAAACTTTTTTTTATTAACTTTTTAAGTTTGAATAATCTTTCTTCCCAGTTAACATCTCTAGAATTGAATTGGCATGGGTAACATACACTCTCTTTATTAAAGATAACATTCGGTCTTAGCGATGTTTGAAGACATTTTTTACAATATTTCATAATCAAAAAATACAATAACTAATTATACAAACCATTTTTAACTATTTAACAAAAAAAATTATTATTAGTATTTAACTTATAAGTTATACTATATGATACTATACATTTCTTATATCTATGAATTCTTTTGAGTATACAATTGTTGGTGCTGGTGTAATTGGTCTTTCTGTTGCAAGGCTTCTATCACTTAAAAAAAAAATGTTTTAGTATTGGAAAAACTTGATTCTTTTGGCCTTGAAAATAGTTCCAGAAATAGTGGGGTTGTTCATGCTGGAATTTATTACAATAATAATAGCTTAAAAAAAAAATTATGTATTGAGGGAAGAAAATTGTTGGAAAAATATGTAAAAGATAGGTCTATTAACTATGTAAAATGTGGGAAACTAATTATATCTTCCAACCCCAGACAAGATAAGATACTTTCTTTACTTAAAGAAAAAGCATTAAAAAACGGTGTAAAACTTACAAAGATCACTAAAGAGGAGATATCAAAAATTGAACAAAATTTAGTTTGTAGTAGTTGCTTATTTTCTGAGCATACTGCTGTTATTAATCCGAATGATTTAATGTTAAATTTTATAAATGATATTAAATTAAATTCTGGAACAATTCGCTATAACTTTGAGGTAACTAACATAATGAAAAAAAATGGGTATATTTCTTTTTCTGTAAATCACAAAAAGGAGATTTTTAAAACAAAATACTTAATTAATTGCGCAGGCCTAGGTTCTTTTAATTTAATAAAGTTAATAAAGAACTATCCTACTAAAACATTACCTAATATAAGATATATTAAAGGCAACTATATGATTTATAAGGGAAAAAATCCTTTTTCTAAATTAATCTATCCACTGCCTAATACTGATGGACTTGGAATACATTCGACAATTCAATTTGATGGAAGTACGATATTTGGTCCTGATTCCAGAGAAACTAAAGATATTAATTTTCAGAACTCTTCAAATATAAAAGATATTTTTTTTAATGCTATAAAAAAATATTGGCCTGATATTGAAAAAAAAAAACTAGTTGATGGTTTTTGTGGAGTAAGAACGAAATTATTCAATGATGATTTTGTTATCCAAGATTATGATATTCATGGTATAAAAGGTTTAGTGAATTTACTGGGAATTGACTCTCCAGGATTAACTTCTTCAATTTCTATCGCTGAATATGTTGTTAATCGGATAAATAAAAGCTAATAAAGAAATATTATTTAAAGATGGATAAATCATTAGCAATTATTATTGGAAGTAGACCTCAATATATTAAATTTGCTCCTTTTTTATTTTATTTAAAAAAAACTAAAATCTCATATTTTACAATTGATACTAATCAACATTATGATAATGAGTTGTCGAAGGTATTAATCAAAGAACTTAACATCGATAAATTTAATTACAATTTAAATGTTAAAGAAAAATATCATGGGAAAATGACGGCAATTATGATGATTAAAATTGAAAAAATTTTAGTAAGAAAAAAACCTAAAATGGTGGTAGTTTTTGGTGATACCAATACTACTTTAGCTTCCTCACTAATTTCTGCAAAATTAAGAATACCCATCGCTCATATAGAGTCTGGAATGAGAAGTTATAATAACATTCCAGAGGAAATTAATAGAAAAATAACTGATAACTTAAGTACATTAAAATTTTGTTCAACCAGAAATTCTCTAGCAAATCTTAAAAAAGAAGGTTTAAAAATGAATTCATTTTTTTGCGGTGATATTTCAAGAGATAACTTTAAGATCTATGCTAAACAAATCAGTCAAACAAAAATTTTAGATAAATATAATCTTAATGATAAAAAGTTTTCATTTCTTACAATACACAGAGAAGACTCGGTAAATTCTAAAAATTCAATAATCTCAAGGTTAAATTATGTTAATAAGATTTCAAATAATCTAATTATATTTCCTGTGCACCCAAGAACAAAAAAAATGATAAAAAAATATAAAGTTAAAATTGAAAAATTTAAAAAAATTAAAGCAATCGCACCGCTAAGCTATTTTGAAACACTAACAATGATAAAAAAATCAGATTTAGTTTTTACAGATTCTGGAGGTGTTCAAAAAGACTCATTTTTTTTAAAGAAACATTGTATAATCTTAAGATCCGAAACTGAATGGACTGAAATTATTGAGACAGGCCACGGAATATTATGGAAGAAAAATTTAAAATTTAAAAAAATAGAAAAAAATTATTTACTTGGAAGTGGTATAATTTCCAAAAGAATTATTAATAAAATTGAATGTTTTTTAAAAAAATAATATGAAGAGAAAAAAATTTGCTTTGCTCGGAGTTGCTGGGTTTGTTGCTCCAAGACATTTAAAAGCAATAAAAGAAAATAATGGGGAATTAATAGCTTCCTGCGATGTTGTAGATTCCGTAGGAATAATCGATAGCTATTTTCCCAACTCATTTTTCTTTAATAATTTCAATGGTTTTGAAAAGTTTATATCTGAAGTTCAGAGTAGTGACAATAAAATTGATTATCTCGTTATCTGTACTCCTAATTACCTTCATCATTCTCATATAAGATTTGGCATTATAAATAATATGCACGTGATTTGTGAAAAACCATTATTGATTAATGTAAATTTATTGAATAATCTTCTTCGTTTAAAAAAACAATATGACAAAGAAATTTATTGTATTTTGCAACTCAGGATAAACGATAAAATATATGAACTAAAAAATAAAATGAATAGAAGAAAAAAGTTTTGTGAATGTGTTCTGAACTATAACACACCTAGAGGTCGATGGTATGACTACT
>MDTB01190602.1_pt1 | contig 14582 bp, 7 predicted proteins | sample 811161 | NCBI WGS metagenome assembly MDTB01 (sample SAMN05326650, study PRJNA326480) | marine metagenome | isolation source: seawater | place: Mediterranean Sea | collected 2009
TAACACTCTTCAAGACTTTCATACTAAAGCTTTAGCAGATTACGGCATTACTGCTTTTTGGCCAGAAGCTGTGCTGAAAGAAGCAAAAGCTAAAAAGGAAAATATCACGAAAGAAACCGACACCCTAGAGACTTTTCCTTTTGTGACCATTGATGGTGAAGATGCCAAAGATTTTGACGATGCAATTTTTTGTAAGTTCTCAGATACTGGCTTTCACTTAAAAGTTGCAATTGCTGATGTCTCTTTCTATGTCAAGGAGGGATCTGCTTTAGACCTTGAAGCAGCTAAAAGAACGACATCTGTCTATATGCCAAAAAAGGTCGTTCCAATGTTGCCAGAAAAGCTTTCAAATGAGCTTTGCTCATTACAACCAAATAAACGCAGAAGATGCTTATGTATCGAGATGGATTTTGATAAGGACGGGTATATAAAAAGTTATAAATTTCATAGAGGGATGATTAAATCGGTTGCAAGGCTAACCTATACTGAAGTTGAGAGTCAGCTGATTAACGGTGTAGAAGATTCTAATTATGCTGAATCACTAAAAGCAGCAATTGCCTTATTTAATAAATTAATAATTAATAAAGGGTATAGAGGTGCATTGGACTTCACTATATCTGAACCATTCTTACAAACTAATTCAGACGGGGATATCAAGCAAATAAACGATAGGAAAAGATTAAATTCGCATAAATTGATTGAAGAATTTATGCTTGCTGCCAATATATCTGCCGCTGATTTTATAAGCCAGTATGCTAAAGAGGGAGTTTACAGAAATCATGAACATCCAGAAAGTCTAAAAATTCAAAGATTGTCTCAGGTTTTAAAAAACAGAGGGATTAATTGGAGCGGTAATATTGAAGATATTGAGAATATTTCAGCATTTATATTAAAGCTTAATAAAAGAGAGGATGCCCCAATCTTGAATATGCTGATACTGCAATCCATGCAAAGAGCAGAATACAGTACACTAAATAAGGGACATTTTGGTCTTAAGTTTGATAAATATACTCATTTCACTTCGCCTATAAGAAGATATCCAGACTTATTAGTACATAGAATGATTATTTCCATTTTAAATAATGAGGAATTTAATTATGAAGATCTTCAATTAATACTTGAGGACTGCTCTGAAAAAGAAAGAGCAGCTGAATATGCATCAAAACAAGTAATTCAAAATTTACTTTGTAGATATGCCAAGCAATTCTCGGGCAAAAGCTTTTCTGGCTATATCACAGGTGTAAAAGAATTTGGTTTATTTGTTGATATACCAAAACTTTTTACTAGTGGTTTATTGCATGTAAATGACTTGCCAAATGATTTTTATAGATATAATGCACGTCATCAATCTTTAGATGGCAAAAGGCGAGGAAATAAGTTTTCCTTGGGTGATCGAATAGATGTTTTCGTAGGAGACATTAAAGAACTGGAAGGAAAAATTTCGTTATATTATTAATGCAATGAACATTGAGATAAAAAATATCTATGCAATACAATCCTTAGTTGCATATCACAGCGAAAAAGTGATTTCTATATCTGGAAAAGCTGATAATTCTAAAGCTCAAGAAATTCTTGAATTAGCTCATAAAAAAAATATCAAGATTAATATAAAGGACAATAAACTTATTGCTTATTGCAAAGAACCAAGCGTTAAAGACCTGAAAAGTAGTGATTATAATCTTGGAGACTTAGTTTTGATCCTCGACGAAATACAAGATACAAGGAATTTAGGCTCTTGTTTAAGAAGTGCATCTTTTTTTGGAGTAGATTCAGTTATTATCCCAAAAAATAACTCTGCTGATTATTCTAATCCTGCAGTTATTGAAACATCAACCGGCGGTGTTTTTAATATAGATTTATATAAAGCAACAAATATTTCCGAAACAATAAAAAAACTTCAGGAAAATGAGTACTGGGTTTCAGGTTTCTCAGAACATGCACATGAAATCTTAGAAAATAAGGACTTTTCAGAAAAAAATGTGTTGGTATTTGGTAACGAGGAAAAAGGCATACGAGCCTTAGTGGAAAAAAATTGTGATGAAACTTTGAAAATTTCTCAAAAAGGCAAAGTATCATCACTAAATGTTTCAGTTGCAGTTTCAATAGGACTTTTTACCGTAAGCAACAAGCTGTGATATTAAATTTTTATTTAATGCACTAAAATATCAAACCTATGTTAGCTCAAAGAACGATTAGAAATAAAACATCTGCTACAGGTGTAGGGTTACATACTGGTGTTAAAGCAACACTAACAATGCATCCAGCAGATCCAAATACTGGAATATTATTTAGAAAAATTGATGGCAACAAGGTGACTGAAATACCAGCGCAAGCAAATTTTGTGGGGGATACTACTTTGTCTACAACACTAGAACATGATGGTGCTGAGATAGCTACTATTGAACATCTAATGTCTGCTTTAGCAGGGGTTGGGGTAGATAATTGCATCATTGATTGCGATGGCCCTGAAATTCCAATCATGGAGGGTAGCTCAACTCGATTTGTTTTTTTGATCCAAGCTGCAGGTATTGTTGAGCAAAGTGCTGTGAAAAAATTTATCTATGTAACAAAATCTGTTCAGGTGCAACGAGACGACGCAGTAGCAAAAATCAAACCATATAAGGGTTTTAGAGTTTCATTTGGTCTAGAATTTGATCACCCTGTTTATAAAAAATTTCCACAAACTGCCTCAATAGATTTTTCTCAAACATCTTTTATAAGGCAAGTTAGTAGAGCAAGAACTTTTGGTGTTTACAGCGATTTAGAAATGCTCAAAAAAAATAATAGAGCTTTAGGTGCGAATCTAAATAATGCAATTGGCATAGGTGATGACGATGTACTAAATGAAGGCGGTTTAAGATTTTCAGATGAATTTGTTAAACATAAAATGTTAGATGCAATTGGGGATCTTTATTTGCTTGGCCATAATCTAATTGGAGAGTTTTATGGTTTTAAATCTGGTCATGCACTGAATAATCAGCTACTTAAAAAAATTGAAAGCGAGAATGCTTATAAAATTATAGAGATAGATGAAATCAAAGATGCTCCAATAAATTATCTAAAACCTGTATCTGAAGAACTAGCATAATGTTAAATTTCCTAGGCAATATTTTTAAATCTTCCAACCAAAGACGTATAGATGGCTACGAAAAGATTGTAAAAAAGATTAATTCTAAAGAGGAGGAAACTGCAAAGTTCTCTGAAGAGATGTTCAAGAAAATCGATATCAGTTCAGATGATGCTTTAGTCAATACATTTGCTGCAGTAAGAGAAGCTTCTAAAAGAACAATTGGACTTAGACATTATGATTGTCAGCTAATTGGTGGTCTAGTTCTTAACGGTGGGAATATAACCGAAATGAAAACTGGAGAGGGAAAAACTCTAGTAGCTACTCTACCTGCAGTATTCAATGCATTATCTGGTAAAAAAGTTTATGTCGTAACGGTAAATGATTATCTTGCCGAAAGGGATGCTAACTGGATGAAACCAATTTATGAATATTTTGGTTTGAGTGTTGGAGCCCTGACATCTGCACAAGACTTTAAAGATAAACAAGCCACATATGAATCAAATATTATCTACTGCACCAGCAGTGAATTGGGTTTTGATTATCTAAGAGATAACATGGTCTTATTCAAAAACCAAAAAACGCAAATAGATCTTAATTTTGCTATTGTTGATGAGGTTGATTCAATACTTATTGATGAGGCAAGAACACCTTTAATTATTTCAGGAGCAACAGATGATGATGCTTCTGCTTATCCAGTTTTCTTAAAATTACTGCCAAACCTACACAGACAAATGAGAGAAGGTACAGAGGAAGAACCACTAAAAGACAATGAGGTAGGTGATTTTTTAATAGATGAGAAATTGAGATCGGTTGAACTAACAGATAATGGATTTGAAAAAGTTGAAAACTTTCTTGTCAATAGGAATTTAATCAAACCAGATGAAAGTCTTTATACAACCAGTAACCTTAAATTTTTAAAATATATACAAGCAACCCTGAAGGCAAACTTATTATTTGAAAAAAACATACATTATATGGTTGAAAATAATAAGGTGGTATTGATCGATGACAATACCGGAAGAAAACTTCCAGGCAGAAGAGTTTCTGAAGGTGTCATGCAAGCATTGGAGTGTAAAGAGCGCGTTCCTATTCAACAAGAAACTCAAACCTTAGCTTCTACGACTTACCAAAATTTCTTTAGGCTTTTCGATGAGATCTCAGGTATGACCGGTACTGCTGATACTGAAGCAGCTGAATTTAAGGAAATTTATGGCATGGATGTCGTGGTGTTACCAACTAATCAAGAAATGATTCGGAATGATATGAACGATGTTGTTTATGTTAATGAAGAGGATAAATTTAATGCTCTGGTTAAAGAGATCAAAGAAATTCATGAAAAATCTGCCCCAATTTTAGTAGGTACAGCCTCTATAGAAAGCTCAGAAAAGCTTTCAAATAGATTAAAAAGGGAAGGCATTAGACATCAGGTTCTAAATGCAAAGTTTCACGAAAAAGAAGCAATAATTATTGCAGAAGCTGGTAGACCTGGAGCAATTACAATAGCAACAAATATGGCTGGACGAGGAACTGATATAGTCTTGGGTGGAAAACAAGAAGACAACACTAAAGATTGGGAAGACAAGCATAATCAAGTAATAAAGGCAGGAGGATTACATGTCATTGGAACGGAAAGACATGAATCTAGAAGAATTGATAATCAACTTAGAGGGCGGTCTGGTCGACAAGGAGATCCTGGTTTCTCAAAATTCTTTTTATCACTCGATGATAATGTACTGAGGTTATTTATTGATGAAAATAGAAAACAGCTTTTTTCCAGACTTAGTGATGGTATGGATGATAGTAGTATTGAACATCCACTACTAAATAATGCTATAGCAAATGCTCAGAAAAAAATTGAGGGCAGAAACTTTGAAATAAGAAAACAAATCCTTGAATACGATGACGTCTCAAACGACCAAAGATTAACAATATATAAACTAAGAGATTATTTTCTTGAAGAAAATGACTCTGAAATACTACTATTTGAGTATTTAGACAATCTCCTTGAAAAAACGGCAGATAAGCTGCTACCTGAGGAACAAAATTCGAATTGGAAGTTCGATAATTTAGACAAAGCTCTTACGCTATCATTGGGTATTAGTCCTGATTTCAATCTTATTCAAAAAGATGGTTTAAATTTTGGCAAAGTCATGGATTACATGAACGATTTTTATCAAAAATATTACTTTGAAAAATTTGGTCCTTTGAAAGAAAGAAAGGCTGAACTGGAAAGGCAAATTTCAATTCAAGTTATGGATGCAGCTTGGAAAAGACATCTCCAAAATATTGATTCATTGAGAAGCAATATAGGATTAAGAGCTTATGCACAAAGAAATCCAATTAATGAATTCAAAAAAGAGTCCTTCTACTTATTCGATGCCATGATTGAATCCTTCAAAGACGATATAGTCAAAATATTATTCAATATAAAAATACAAGCTATGAGCTCGAAAGAATTTGAGGAGCACAAAAAGCGAAGAGAGCAGAATAAGACTTCTTAATCGTTGTCTTGATTTTCAAAAGTTTCAATTGAGACCTCTTCATTGGCCCATCGTAAAAAATCAATGCTTTTACAAGCTTTTGAGCAGAATGGTTTAAATTTTGAATCAATTTCAACGATTTTTTTACAACCAGGACAAGTTAAGTTAATTGTTTTATTCATCTGCTAATTTATTATAAAGATTAAAATAAAAATCTAACTTGCTTTCAAAAGTCTCTATGTTTGAATCGTTCATTAAAAAATCGTTGGCAAAGCCTACCCTCAGATGTCTATGCAACTGTTGATCTACAATTTGGCCTGCTAATTCTGCGGAACTGTTATCTCTTTTAATGATCCTTTCAATCTGCTGGCCTCTTGGAGCATCAATAACCATTACCCGATCAAATTTATTTTTCTCACTCCATAAGGGTGCACTATAAATAGCCCATTTGGACTTTGCTTGCTCAAAACCTTCCAGAACTTTCTGCCCTATGATTGGATGCATAAGATCTTCCAACCACTTTTTAGTGTCCTTATTGCTAAAAGCTAAAGTTCTGAGCTCTGATCTATTAATAGTTTGATCTTTTGCTAGCACGGCAGTACCGAATTTTTTTACAATTGCCTCATAACCTTCTTCACCAGGTTCTTGCAAGCTGCGAGAAATTTTGTCGGCATCGATAATATCGATATCTTTGGCAGCAAAGAAATCAGTCGCCAAACTCTTGCCAGTAGCAATTCCTCCTGTAATCCCAACGGTAAACATTTTTAATCAAATATTGGTGAGTTGTTGCTAAAACTATTTAAATTACCCTCAATATTACATTGACGATCTGTAATATTACCGGAAAAAGCGTCAAAACTGAGATACTGACTATCGTTATAGTTATTATTTTCTGCGGTCCAAACCTCATTTGGAATGGAGCTTGAATCCTCGTCCCAATTATTTTCACAGAATAGATAAACCTGAGTTGAATTGGCAGATTCAACGTTGTTTATTTGGAAATCTTGTAGCAAGTGGCCTGCTTCATTTACATCATCACCACTGTATCTTCGGTAATCTTGGCCTATCTTATAATCAGATAGCCATTTATTTGGATCAGTAATTATCATTTCAATTTCAGTGGTATCAGGTAGATCATCTGGCAAGAAGGTTGTAGTTACAAGAGAAGCATATTTTTCGTAGGGGCCTGAGGATGAGGATTGGTTGTTGTAAGATTTTTTCCAATCAATAATGTATCCTGCTGTCGGGTAGGCATCTGTTTCATTTTCATTAGTTTGGTCGGTATAAGTAATGGTAGAGTTAGGATGATTTACCAGGTCAACAACACCTGTGCCACCATTAAGATCGACAAGATAGAGCCTAAAAGCTGATGCATCGTATCTTGAATCTGCAAAGGAGGTACCATCAAAATCTATATATAAACCCCACCAATTTTGCTGATTAGTTTGGTTCACATAAGTTTTAATTGTATACCCCCACGTATCTGAATTACTTGTACTCAGAACCTGATGGTATTTAAACTCAATGTATTGGCCGCCACTATCGTAGCCAGTAAAAACATGTATCATGTCCTCAGTAGCCGAGTTATTAGAGTCAGAGCCAAGTTGTGAAATTTGTAAAAGCGTTGCAGCATCAGTCAGTGTCTCTGTAAAAAACGTAATGCCAGTACCCCACGGTTGTTTTTGATTGAGTGAGTCATTCTTAAGGAAAACTTTCGATGAATTTTCTGCCCAGTAAGAATTAAAGCTTATTGATTTCATGAATGGAGTGGATGAATCATGCACACCAAACCTATTAACGACATTCACAGTAAATTCAGTTTGGCTAGTTAACTCCCCATCAGACATGTCAAGGTTGAACGAATAGGTATTTTGGCTATTGGTTTCAAAGTCTTGATACGCCAACGGTTGGATAGCAAATTGCCTACCTGTATAACCTTGGTTTGAATTTGAGCAATCTTCGCTACTGAAGGTATCAGGCAACGGATCCATAAGTTCGAATTTATCAGCATCAGTTCCGGATAAAGAAATACTTATATCAGTATAAGATCCAAGCCCGTCAAGATCGCTGACACAAGAACCCATCCAGTTATTACTATCTCCAGTAGCCCAACCAGCAGGCTCTGGTCCTGTGGACTCATTCAGAGTCCAAGTATAGGAACCATTGTTGTACCTAGGTGCATTATCGTTTACATTTTGAATCGGAATATAGACGGAAATTATATCCGAACTGCCTCCATCATTTACTTCAATATAAAAAGAGTAAATATTATCATCGTTGGCGTCTTGTGCATTTTCATAGTCAATATTTGTTGTATCAACAGTTAAAGTTTGATTAACGGTATCTAAGACAGCATTTAAAATATCTTCATCGCCTTGATTGCCATTATAATCAAGATCAAAAGTTATTGGGAAACCATCAACGTCAACGCAAGACGACAATTGATTAGACACATTAATGGTCACTGAACCAAAACCTTCAACTATTTCTTCGACTACTGAATCAGACTGACATGCAACTGCTTCATCATTAGCATTGTTAATCGCAACTGTAATATTTTGAACGGTGCTTCCAACATTGTTTGTTGCAGTTACTGCTATTTCGTAAACATTATTATCGTCTTGATCGACTGGATTTTCGTAATCTAAGCCCTGCCAAAAATGTAAATTATTGCCATCACTTATTCTAAAATCGTTATTATCGGAGCCTTCTGCTAAAGTAAAAGTAATTTCATTGTCCGCCTCTCCAAGATCATCAGTAGCTCCCAAGGTTACAACTGTGTAATTCGACCACTGGTCTTGATTTCCCACTAGATTATCCTGTTCATCTCTATTTAATGTATCTGAACTAGTAAAAACTGGGCCACTATCATTAAGATCAGTTATCTCAATTGCAAAAGCACTTTCAGTGCTTTGTTCACCATCCGATACCGAAATAATTAATGAATAAAATGATTTTGTTTCGTGATCTGGTGCTGTATTGAAAGTAAGAGCTCCTGTTGTTTCATTCAGAGTAAAGCTTGATGCATCTGCACCTCCTGTAATGGTAAAACTAAGATCATCGCCATCAGCATCACTGGCTTGAATTGTGCCAGCACTAGTTTCATTTTCGTCCACAGATATATTTATACTCGAGGTAAATACCGGTACATTATCGTTCAAATTATTTACTTGAACTGCTATATTTTGATCAACTGAAGTGAGTCCATCTGTCGCACTAATTACTATGTCATAAGACGGCTTAGCTTCATAATCAGGCGGAGTATTGAACGCTAATACACCTGATGTTGTATCAAGGATAAACGAAGAAGAATCTGTACCACTGATGGAATATGCTAAAGCATCTCCATCTGCGTCAGTAGCAACAACAGTCCCTACACTTGTTTGATTTTCGTCTGGAGAAAAAGTTTCAGCTGAAGTAAAAACTGGGATATTGTCATTAAGGTTCACTAATTCTATTTGAAAAGCTTTTTGGGCAACAAGTGTTCCGTCGTTGACCTGTCCTACAATTGAATAACTACTCTTAGTCTCATAATCTGGTGATGCATTAAATGTTAATGCCCCAGTCGCATTATTTACTGTGATTTCAGAAGCATCAGTTCCAAATATTAAATAGATGAGATTATCGCTCTCAGGGTCAGTTGCTTCAATTGAGCCAATTGCAGTTTGATTTTCATTAGGCCTGAATATTACTCCTGAGGTTATAGTAGGCGCCTCGTTCACATCGCTTATTGTTACTGTCACATTTTGTGTTGTGTTGTTGGCACCATCAGAAGCATTAGCAACCATACTATAAGAAGATTGCACTTCATAATCTGGTTCATTAATGAATGAAAATACGCCAGAGGCTGAATTTAAATTAAAAGCTGAGGCATCTGTACCGCTCAAGGAATAGATGATAGAAGTGTTCTGATCTGCATCTGTTGAAGTAAAAGTCCCTACAGATATTTGATTTTCAGCAACGGTAAAGCTGTCATTTGAAGTAAAGACAGGTGAGTTATCATTTAAGTCATTTATGTTAACCGTAATAGTTTGATTCACACTGTAATCACCATCAGAAGCGGTAGCTGTAACATTAAAGCCGGAATTATTTTCGTAATCGGGAGCAGCATTAAATGTCAGAACTCCAGAAGACGCATCAATACTAAAAGCATCATTCCCACTCACCGAATAGGTTATTGTGTCCCCATCAGGATCAGTGGCTACAACTGTGCCAACTAAAGTTTGATTTTCATCGACATTAAAAGTTGATGTAGAAGTAAAAGTAGGTGCATTCTCATTCACATTATTTATATCAATTGTGATATTTTGATCTACAGCATTTTCACCATCGGAAGCAGTGGCTGTAATACTGTATGAGGACTTGGTATTAAAATCTGGAGCTGAATTAAACGTTAAAACTCCTGAACTTGAGTCGATAGTCAGTGCACTGGCATCACTTCCGCTAATAGAGTAGCTTATGCTATCGCCATCAGCATCAGTTGCAGAAACTTGACCAACATTCGTTTCTCCCTCGTTTATTGAAAACGATGCTGAACTGGAAATTACTGGCGCATTGTCGTTTAAATTATTGATCTCGATTGCTATTGCTTTTTGCACTGCATGCACATCATCACTAACTTCAACAATTACTGAATATGCGCTCTTCGTTTCGTAGTCTGGGGCATTATTAAAACTCAAAACACCAGATGTAGAATCGATGCTTATTGATTCTGTGTCGCCCCCAGTTAAAGAAAAGCTTAAGCTATCTCCATCGCCATCAAATACTTCAATCAAACCTATATTGGTTTGATTCTCATTTGATGTGAAGCTGGTTGATAAAATAATAGGCTTATTATTAGCTTCAGTGCCATTGAAAGTTATCTTTCTGCTGAAACCTAATTCAGAAAGTTCTGTACCCTCTAATTTATTGTCATTAAGTGCTCTGTCAGTAATGAACCAATAACTTACTTCATAATCGCCATCCTCAGCTTCAAGAGGTAAAGCAATATCTAATTTATAATACCCATCATCTTGAATAGAAAACGAATCCCTGTCGATATTGCCAGTGTTTGGTCCAAAAATTCTTATGTATTGTCTTTTAATGCCTGTCTCTTGATCAGCTCCATCATCAATAAGTGTTCTAACTGTCAGAATTTTTCTCCCGTTTTCGTTGTAAGCTCCGCTCAGCTTGAAGTCAGTTAATTGAGGTGTCTGGTTATCTTGTATTGGATTATCAATATCAAAGGTGTAGGTTCCGAAAGTTCCTAGACTATCATCAGTGCCATAGTAGAAAGTTAAATTTCCTGCATAATCATAAAGTCTTATATCTTCGATTCGGTACTCACCTGAAACAGTTTTGGGATCAAGGTTCCAATTAAAGGTTGCTGTGTTAGGAATATTTTCCCTATTAATAGTTGCCCAATCACCCACTATTGCCCACCCTCCATCATATTTTGGGCTGTGGATATAGCTAAAGGCTTTTTGAATGTCTCCTTCAATATCTTCAGCTTCTATTGTTAACGAAACATTGATAGCAGTTGAAGGGTCAGAATCATTCCCAGAAATTGTAAAGTCTCCTAGCGAAACAAGAGTTGGATCATTAAAATCTGAATTAGGGTTATAGACGTCAACAGAAGTTGTAAATCCCTTACTATCTAACAAAGCTTTTTCGTAATCAATTTGCCCAACTGGTGTGTTGAGCCTGATTACTCTAACTTCCCAAGTCCCAGTTGGTGCAGCATCTGGAGGATTGAAGGTATATTGATAATCAATCTTAAAATTATCAGCCGAAACTTCTTGAGCTGATGTCCAATACTGTTGCTCTCCACTCCACAAAAGCATTTGTACAGAGCTTGGATTAGTATATGTATCAATTGTCATCGCCACATCAATCGAAGGATCAATTATTTCAGAACCATCATTCCCTACCATATTGAATGCAATAATATCTTCGTCAAAATTTGAAACTTCCACCGAAAAGTTACTATCCTGCAGTGGGGTTACATCTTCTGATTTATTTGTTGATGCCGTAGAAGAAACTGATACCGTTAAATCGTAATTATTATCAGAACCAATATCAGTCGGATTTTCATAGTCTGGGGGCGCATTAAAAAATAATTGTCCTTCGTCATTTATCGTAAAAAGATTCGCATCATTCCCCGAAATGCTGAAATAGAAAGGATCTCCTTCCGCATCAAAAGCATCAAAATCATAGATAGCAGTTGAAGAATTGGTATTTTCTTCAAAATCTCTTCCTGAAATAAAGTTTGTAAATTCTGGATCACTGTTTCCTGGTGCCGGAGTTGGTTCTGGTGTTGGTTCTGGGGTTGGTTCTGGTGTTGGTTCTGGGGTTGGTTCTGGTGTTGGTTCTGGAGTTGGTTCTGGTGTTGGTTCTGGGGTTGGTTCTGGTGTTGGTTCTGGAGTTGGTTCTGGAGTTGGTTCTAAACTTGTTCCATCTGAAGTGATGACGTACCAAACACCTCCGACTCCATTTCCATTAATACTTGAACTATCAGAATCGTTTGAATACTGATAAATTGGTTGATTATCAATTAAGACAGTATTTGTTTCATTGTGTTTAGTGATCTGAGCAGTAATATTTGAAGCAATTGAGAAACTATCGGTTGATTGATCGGTAGTAATATAAGGCCAAGCATTCCCCTCATAGGTTGGAACACCATTACTACCATCTGATTTGTAAACATAAACTGTTCTTAATTCTGAACTAGCATTTCCTCCCGGAGTATTTCCACTGCTTGCCTCAGAAGCTTGAATGACATCATAACAATTTCCATCAAAACAACTGTTGATTGTAGATAAAGAGAATGGGGCTGGTGTTGGTGCTGGTGTTGGTGCTGGTGTTGGTGCTGGTGTTGGTGCTGGTGTTGGAGCTGGTGTTGGGGTTGGAATAGGTGTTGGACTTGAATCGCCGCCACCGCCGCCACCGCCGCAAGATACCAAAACAGCAACCGAAATAAAAGTTAAAAGATTTACGAATTGTTTTTCAAATCTCTCCATTATTATGTTTTTAACTTATGTTGTTTAATCATACATTTTCGCGCATTTATTTATTAAACTCAACGCCTTGAGCCAGTGGTAGTTTTTCCTTAAGCAACCTGACCTATATGACCTAAAAAAAATATACTTTCATCAATGTATTATAGATTTATGCACCTTATATAAAAATTCTTGGGAGTTAAAGTAAATCTCTATGCCCACAGTATTTGGCAAAGTATTGGGAAAGTTCACTTCTGTAATTAAATCGCCTTCGATATTCACGGCTCTTTCTCCCGTAGTGATATAGGGGTGGTAAAGGCTATTTCTAATAACAATCATATTTTTTTCAAAATCAATAATAATATACTGACCATCGTATCCAATTGCAGAATAAATTGGGTAAGTGGGAAATGGAGTACCATCCTCTTGTGTTCCTGGAAATCCAAATGTCCAAAATTGCATACCGTATGCCCATGTAACATCTCTTTCATTAACAACATAGTTTGGATATATTGACCTAACCTCTCTTATGTAAGATTCTGAAACAATTTGTTCGTTTCCCCATGAGCCGTAATTGAGAATTAGCTGACCAAATTTTGCAAAATCTCTAGGCACTGCATCTAGGCAGCAATAGGCAGTATGATTATTAGTTTGATCACTCCACCAATAATTATCAATTCCTATTTTGCTGAATAATTTTACTTCGCCATAAGTTTCCAGATCGTTGCCGATAGCTCTTTCTAGAATTTCACCCAAAACCTGAGTATCACAATTTATGTACAAAAAATAATTTTCTTCCCATGTAATGTTTTCTGAAAACCATGGTTGTATAACTCCAGTCTCTGCAATTCCTCTATCAATACATATTGAAGTAATATCTGCAAATGGCAGCAAATTGCCACCACTCCCAGTATAAGACTGGCAGATTACTGGATCTTCATTGTCAGGATTCACTTGATCTGAACATAATGGGACTAAACCACTTCTCATATTGAGTAGCTCTCTAATAGAAATAGATGCTCTATCGTCATTTTCCCATTCGTAGATGTAATTGGATGCGACTTCATCGATGGAGTGTATATAACCTTCATCTATGGCTATTCCTATTAAAATACTCACAAATGATTTGGCGACAGACCAAGAACTTGCCAAACTAAACCTATCTCTAAAATCGAAGTTTGTGTAAAGCTGCTCTGGTACATTATTATCTATTAATGTTTGTTTCTCTTGTTCGGTGATTCCTCTATATTCCTCGTGAACAATCCTTTCATTTCTTATTACCAATGCAGACTGTGAAAAACTACCATCTGACATACCTTCATCAAAAGCCTGCAAGAGTAAAGTTTCATCAAAATTTTCATCTGTAGGAGAACTGTGTTCCCATTGATTAGTCACATAAAGACTGTTCTCTTCTTCTTGTATTGGTTGAAATATTTCATTTTGTGTCGCTAAATCAGATGAATTGTTACAGGAAAATAGTAAGAAAAGAGAGAGTAGATTTAAATGTCGAGTTTTCAGAATCAGTCGAATTCAACTCCTTGGGCAAGTGGTAACTCTTCCCCATAATTTATTGTTGCCGTCGTCCTTCGCATGTAGGCTTTCCAAGAATCCGAACCTGATTCACGACCACCACCCGTATCTTTTTCACCTCCGAATGCTCCACCAATTTCAGCTCCACTAGTTCCAATATTCACATTTGCGATTCCACAATCTGAACCTTCCGGTCCTAAGAAAAATTCTGATTCTCTGACATCATTGGTAAATATAGAACTACTTAAACCTTGCTTCACCGAATTTTGTAGACTCACTGCTTCTTTTAAGTTGTTAAAAGCCATGACATACAAGATGGGAGCAAAGGTTTCTTCATGCATTTCTTCTATATGTTCGTTTGTCTCAATTATTGCTGGGGTCACATAAACTTCTGTCGCATGATCTATTCTTTCGCCCCCTGTCACAGTTAATCCCTTTGCTCTGCAAGCATCTATTTTTTTCTGCATTTGCTTAAAACTTTGTTCAGATATTAATGGTCCAACTTGCGTAGACCTATCCATTGGA
>MDTB01074038.1_pt1 | contig 14581 bp, 12 predicted proteins | sample 811161 | NCBI WGS metagenome assembly MDTB01 (sample SAMN05326650, study PRJNA326480) | marine metagenome | isolation source: seawater | place: Mediterranean Sea | collected 2009
AAAAATTTGGAGAATTTTTTTTAGTTTCTACAAAATTTGGAAAAATTAATTTTTTACCTAGAGAGGGTTATAGCGAATATGTAAAAGGTCAAGTTGACAAAGGATATGTCACTAATGAACATACATTAAATATTGCTAAACAAGCCAAAGAGCATGAAAAGACAAATTATGAACTTTATTTTAAATTTTTTAAATTATTTTCTGAAAAGCTACCAAATCAAAAATTAGTTGTTCTTCCTCATCCTGGAGAAAATTATGATACTTACAGAAAAATATTGAAAGAATATAAAAACATAGAGCTATCAACTGGAGAATTTTCAACTGAAAGTATGCTTTTGGCCACAAAATGTAATATCTCTTGTAATTGTACTACTTCGGTAGAGAGTTACTATTTAGGAAAAGTACCAATTAATTTCATTCCATTTATGAACGAAAATGTTGAATACTCATTTCCTAAAATTGTTTCTAAAAATATAAATGATGCTAGTGAACTTATAAGTTTTTTAGATGGTTTTAATGAAAGTAAAAATTCTGACTTTCTAAATAAACTTGATAAAAAAGAAATTGAAGAAAATATCGCTAATATTGATACTGAGGAAAAAATAATTGAAAAATTAGGAGAATATAAAGTAAAAGATAAAAATATTTTTAGCACGAATTTATTTTCTAAATACTATTTTTTAAAAAGATTTATAAGAGAAAATTTGATACCAAAAAAATTAATTAATGATCCGTCTAAAGCTTTAAAAGAACAAAAAAATCCTAAAATTTTAAAAGAGGAATTAGACTACATATCGAACCAATTTGTAGAACTTACTGATTTAAAAAAACCAAATATAAAGGAAATATATCCGGGTATATTTGAATTTACATGTTAGGCTTATCTTAGATAAATATGTGTGGTTTTCTATTTGAATACAGAAAAAAAAAATCTTCTTTTAACAAAAGAAAATTCTTAAACGCCTCATCATACATTAAACAGAGAGGACCAGATGAGGCAAAATTTTTAAATTATAAAAATATTTCAACCATGTTTTATCGTCTTAGCATTAGAGATTTATCCAAAAAAGGTTCACAACCAATGTGGGATAGATCAAAAAGATATTTAATTGTTTTCAATGGTGAAATCTATAATTCTGATGAACTGAAAAAAAAAATAAATGATATAAAATTGAATGGATATTCAGATACAGAAGTTCTTGTAAATTTATTTTCTAAATATGGTATTAAAACTTTAAATTTTTTGGAAGGGATGTTTTCATTCGTTATATACGACAAGATAATGAATAAATGTATAATTGTGAGAGACAGATTTGGAATAAAACCTTTATATTTTTATAACGATGAAAATAAACTTATTTTTTCATCTGAAATAAAACCTATTTTAAATTATATTAAAAATATAAATCTTAATGTTTTTGCGTTTAAAGATTTTTTTTTGAAAGGAAATCTTGATAATAGTAGTAAGACATTTTTTAATAATATAAAATCTTTAGAACCGGGTAACTATTTAGTTTATGAAAAAAACAAATTTGTAAAAAAAAATTATTGGAGTTTATTCTCCAACAAAATACAAGATGATGATCCATTTATAATTGAAAAAAAAGTTAGACAAAAAATAGAAGATACAATTAGCAAACATTTAATATCAGATAGAGAAGTCGGATTATTTTTAAGTGGAGGAACAGATAGTGCATCAATAGCTCAAATTATGTCAAACAAACAAAAGACTAAATTGAAAACATTTACTTATGATTTTGAAAATAATTTAAATAGTGAATCTATAAAGGCAAAAGAGATCTCAAAAGCTTTATCTGCCTCTAATTACAATATTATAGTCAAACCTAAGCATATTATAAATCAAATTGTGAATTTGTGTAAAACACTTGAAAGTCCTTTTACTTCAATAAGACTTTTTGGAACTTATTTATTATATAAAAAGGCAAACGAAAAAAATATAAAAGTTATTATTGAGGGTCATGGTGGCGACGAGATGACCGCTGGTTATAAATACAATTATTTACCTTATCTTCTTGATAAGAATAAGATAAAATTTAACTCAAGCTTCAATCTAATAAAAGAAAAGCTATTTAAAAATGAAAACTTTAAATTAGATAAAGCAATTTTTAAAACAATTAATTTTCAAGGATTATCAACAACTGATGGAATTCCAAATTTTTTTAAAAAAATTTTTAATGATGATTTTATCGATCAGTCTGAACTAAATTATAATACAGATAAAGTTATTTTTAATAAAATTATCAAAGAGTATGGGTTTTTAAAAAATTCACAATATAAAGACATAAAAGAAATAAAATTACCAAGGGTTTTGAAATATTCTGACAGGTTATCCATGATGTTTGGTGTTGAAGCTAGAGTTCCATTTTTAGATCACAAATTATTTAGTTATATGTTTAATCTTAAATCAAAGATGAAATTTTATAACAATCAAACGAGATATATTTTTAAAAAAAGCTTAAAAAGAGAAAAAGTTTCTAAATTTTACACTTTTCGAAAGAAAACAATTGTTGATCCACAATCATCATGGCTCAAAAAAGATCTTGTTGAATTTACTCTTGATAATTTTAATTCATCAGAGCTACGTAATTCATCTATATTTAATCAGAAGGAAGTACTGAAACATTATAATAGTTTTAGGAAAGGTAAAATTAATACTAGTTTTTTGATATTTAATATATTAACGACTTTGAATTTTTTTAAAGCTTTTAAAACTAAAATATAAAAACTTAGCCAAAAGCTCTATAAAATTGGAAAATTTTAGTAATTCCTGGTTTGGAATATTTTTTTGCTAAACTACTGTTTCCGTTCCAAATTTCCTCATTAAATTTTTTTTCATGATAAAATAAATCATTAATATTTTTATCAGGAAAAGCTACTAAGGTTAAAGTTAAAATATCTCTACTTTCATTTAATTCTGGCACAGATGCTTTATGTAAACATTCACAAGTATTACAAATTATTAAATTTCCTTTTTTTAAATTATTTGTAAATTTTTCTTTAATATCTTTGCTTTTTACAAACAAACCTCTCTTTGCAAACCTATTTTTAAAATTTAAAATTCTTTTAGTTTCTTTTGAGGGTATAATAACTGTAGGTCCATTTTTTGCATTCATATCATGAAGATTAAAAAAAAGTTTTAAATGATTTCCCAAGTATATATCGTTATGAAAAAAATTATTAAATTTTTCTTCATTACTATCAATATGATTAGTTTTTCTTAACGTAACATTTGCAATGAATATTGGCATTTTATAAAACTTTGAAATTTCATCCATTACAAATTTTAAATCATTTTTAGTAAAATTTTTTATAGTATTTTTTAAACTTTCGTCAATATTATAGTAATGAACTGGTTTTAATTTAATTTCTGAATTATTGTTCTTCTCAATTTTAATTTTTTCATTAATTTCGTCAGCAATTTTACTAAAATTTGTATCAATAATTACATATCCATCTTCTAAGAGTTTGAACTGATTTTTTGAACTTATATGATATTTAACTTTCTTATATAATTTTTTATTAAGGAAAATATATGAAAGCGGTAATAATGTTCTAAACATTATTCTACCAAAAATTTGATCAAGTTTTGTTAAAATTTTTCCTAACATATATTATATGTTGTTGTTTATATTAATTAATATATGTATATAACTCACATGAGTTTGTTTGAAAAGTGTCTAAGATATATTTTTAAAATAAATTTTGTTTTAGGTATTGTGGCTTACATTAGGTTTATTTATCTCTTTTATTTTAGAAAAAGCTTCAAAACTTTATATCCAATAAACAGCAGTGATCATGGAATGTCTAAAAATTCATATGAAACCGCACTTGAGAGTAACGTTTACCACACAAAAAAACCTGTATTAAATTTTTTCAAATATTTTAAAAAATTTACAGGTAATAGAACCAACCTTTTATGTCATCCATTAAAAACTTTAGGATTTATTCACTATCAAAATTCAAAAGTTCTTTCGGTGGGTCCAAGATTAGAGTCTGAAATTTTCACTCTAATGTCTAATGGTTTTAAGTTAAAGAATATAAAAGCTATAGATTTACAAAGTTACTCAAATTTAATTGATTTAGGAGATATGCTAAAAATGCCTTATAAAAATGATACTTTTGATGTGTTATTTGCAGGTTGGGTTATAGCTTATACTGACAGAGTCAAAGAGGCTATTAATGAATTTATTAGGGTTTCAAAAAATGGATCGGTAATATGTATAGGAATAAGTCATAAACCTGATATTCAACTTTCTAAAGTGCCTTTAAAATCTTCGGATGAAATAATCTCTTATTTTGGTGAAAACCTAAATGAAGTTTATTTTAAATTTCACCCAAATGATCCAAAATTCATAAAAAAAGAAAATCAACAAACAACTCTAAGATCAGTAATTGTGCTAACAATAAAAAAATAATTAATGTTTAATAATAAAATAAAAATAATTAACTAATAGAATTAGTGTCATTTCAAAATAAAATAGTAATTATAGTTTCTTCAGGAAATAGTGGTGGTGGGGCTTTGCATGATTATCTATTGTCCAGAAAAGATTTTGTTTCTCCTATTCATGGCGAGGAATTTAGGTTAATAGCGGATCCTCACGGAATTGAAAATTTATATAATCAATTTAATGATAATTTTTCCTTATACAATTGTTCAGAAGCATTTTATCAATTCAAAAAATATTCTTCTAATCTCTCAAATTTAAAGATACCCAAAACAAACAGACCCACTTATGGTCATAATTTTAATCAATTAACATCTGATTACTTAAATAAAATAGAAGCAATATCATGGAAGGGTTTGCCGCAATTTAAAAGAATATCATTAAATATTTTTGAAAATCTATTTTACAAATTAAGAATAAAATTTCTAAGATATAAAAAACATGAACATAACTTGTATAAACTGAGATTACCTCAAGATGAAAAATTTTTTTTAAAAGAAACAAATAGATATCTCATGAATATTTTTAAATCTAATGTAAATTCATATAAAAATAAAAATTTAATATTAGATCAGGCAACAAATTTTTGGAAACCAGAAATAGTTATAAAATACTTTAAAGATCCTAAAATTTTAATTGTAACCCGAGATCCAAGAAGTGTTTTTTATAGTATGAAATTTCGTAGTTCGATTGCTTACCCAGGATATGACATTAAGATATTTGTCAAATGGTATAAATATGCCATGAACAAAAGGTCAAAAATAATAGAAAAATATAAAAAAAATATCTTAGAGGTAAAGTTTGAAAAATTCGTTAATAATATCGGTCCTGAGATAAAAAAAATAAATAATTTTTTGAAAATAAAAAATATACCAGCAACAAATTTTGACTATGAATTTACAAAAAATAATGTTTATAAGGCAAAAAAGGGTCTCACTAGATACGAATTAAACTTTATTAAAAAAAACTTAAAAGATTTTCTTCAATGGTAGATTTTTCAGTTCATGAAAACTGCAAAATTTGTGATCAAAAAGGAGTTATATTTTTTTCAAAAAAGTATAATGATGAAACTCTAAAATCTTTTTTTTGTTCTTATTATGGTCAAAATAAATATGAAAAATTAATTTCAAAATTAGAGAATATTAATTATGTTTTGCTTACTTGTAATAATTGTCAATTCGTTTGGCAAAAATATTCACCAATAAATGAATTTAGTAATGAATTATATGAAAATATAATTGATAAATCTGAGAGTTTTAAAAAAAGTAACCAAAAATTTCTTAAATCAAGAGATAGAAATAAGTTGGAAATTGATTTAATTTTTGAATATTTCAAAAGAAATGTTAAAATTTTAGACTTTGGAGCTGGGTGGGGACATTGGTTAAAATCAAACTCTAATAAAATGATTGATACTTTTGCTTTTGAAGTCTCTTCAAGCAGAAAAAAGTATTTAAAAGAGAATAATTTAAAAATTTTAAACTTAGATGATTTACAAAATTATTCAGGATTTTTTGACTATATAAGGTTCGATCAGGTTTTAGAACATTTAGACAATGTTAATGATGTTTTATCAGTTCTTAAAAAAATATCGAATCCAAAATGTATTTTATTTGTTTCTGTTCCTGATGGGTCTAAAGTTATTAATACTAAGAAAATAGACAGTATAGGAAAGGGGCCAATTCAACCTTTGGAACACTTAAATTGTTTTAACAGATTTAGTTTAAAAAGATTATTTGAAAAACATGGCTTTGTTCAAATTTCATTATTTGAAACATTCTTAATTAATTTGAAAAATTTTAGATTTAATTTGAGAAGTATTAAATTATTCTTAAATGATTTAAAAAATCATTTTTTTTCAACAACAATAAAATTTAAAATCAAGTAATAAAATGAAGATTTGTTATTTAGCAAATACAGCAATTCCTTCTACGAATGCAAGTGCAATTCAAATTGTAAAAACCTGTGAGTCCTTCTCTAAACTACAACATGAGGTATTTTTGATAACATCAAGAGTATCAAACAAAAATATTTTTAATTTTTATAATGTTAAATCAAAGTTTGAATATTTGAGACTTAAAAGCTTTAAAGAATTTCCTTTGGGTATTAAATTTTATTTGTTCTCAATTGTATCAATATTTAAAAGTATGAGTTTTAAGCCTGACCTATACATTACAAGAAATTTCTTTACATGCTTTCTTTTAGTTTTATTAAAAAAAAAAGTAATTATTGAAATTCATCATGACCTTGATATCGAGTCAAGAGTTGTTAAATATCTTGTTAAAAATATTAAATATCTTAATTCTAAATATATATTAAAAATTATCGCTATAAGTAATTTTGCAAAAAATAGTTATATTAAAAACTACTCGGTCGACAGAAAAAAATTTATTGTTTTACCAAGTGGATCTTCAATTATTCAAAATTTTAAATATCCAACTGCTAAACAAAAATATGATATTGGATATCTAGGCTCATTGTATAAGTCTAGAGGTCTTGATTTATTAATAAATCTGGCAAAAATTGATAAAAAAAATAATTATCATCTATATGGAAGTTTAAAAAATATTGAAAATTTAAACTCAAAAAAGAATATAAAAAATTTATTTATTAATAATCATATTCCATATGCCAAAATTCCGAAAGTTTTATCAAAAATGGATTTTCTTTTAATGCCGTATACTTCAAATATAACAGCTGCAGGTGATGTTGGTGATATCACAAATTACACTTCACCCTTAAAATTATTTGATTATTTGAGTGCTGGTAAAATAATATTATGCTCTGATTACAAAGTTATAAAAGAAGTAATTAATAAAAATAATGCAATATTTGTTAAAAATTTTAAAAATGTTTATTCTTGGAAAAATGAAATTTATAAACTATGCAATCAGCCACAAAAACAATTTATTATTTCAAGAAATAATTATAATTTAAGTAAAAGCTATACTTTAACAGAAAGAGCTAAAAAAATTTTAAAAGACGTAGATTAAAATAAATGTATTTAATTACAGGTTGTGCAGGTTTCATAGGATTTCACATGTGTGAATTATTACTTAAAAAAAATTATAAAGTTATAGGTATCGACAATTTAAACTCGTATTACTCCTCAAATTATAAAAAGCACAGAGTTTCGTTATTAAAAAAAAATAAAAATTTTATATTTTATAAATACGATTTGACACAAAAAAAAAAAATCCAAAAATTATTCTTAAAACATAGTTTTTCAAATATAATACATTTTGCTGCCCAACCAGGAGTTATTTATTCTTATAAAAATCCTAAAAGCTATTATAGGAACAACGTTTATGCTACAAATATTTTGGTTGATCAAATAAAAAAAAATAAAATAAATCATTTTATTTTTTCTTCATCAAGCTCGGTTTACGGAGATCACAGAAAATATCCAATTAATGAAAATTTCAAATTTAAACCTAAAAATTACTATGCCAAAACCAAAATAACTTGTGAAAAATTGATAAGAAAAAAATTAAAAAAAACAGAGACATCAGTTAAAATAATTAGACCGTTTACAGTGTATGGTCCATACGGACGACCTGATATGCTTATCTTAAAGTTACTTTCTTTGATTAAAAGAAACAAAACTATAAAAATCTATGATCATGGAAACCAGATGAGAGATTTCACATTCGTCAAAGATGTAATTAATATAATTTTTCTTCTAAGTAAAAAAATAGATCCAAATTTAAAAATTTTTAATATTTGTGCTTCTCAACCAATTAAAATTAACGATATTATTTTATTAGTGCAAAAAAATATAAGAAAAAAAATAAAATTAAAATACGAAAATAGAAGAAAAGGGGAAATGAAAACAACATATGGATCAAATAAAAATTTAAGCAAGTATATAAAGTTTAAAAAATTTACAAAAATTAAAGATGGCCTAGATGAAACTATAAAATGGTTTGAGAAATTTAAAAATAAAAACTTACTTATGAAGATTAAATGAAGTTAAAGAAAATAATTATATTTTATCCATCTTTTGAAAGGGGTGGTGTTGAAATAATCTTGTTAAACTTAATAAGATTTTTTTTAAAAAAAAAAATTAAAATTGTATTAATATCAAATGCTCCAAAAAAAAAATTACCACAAAATATAAATTTTTTACAAATTAACCCAAATTATAAATTAGGTAGTTTTTTTTCAGGTAGATTGTATAAAGCTATACATGCATCAAAAAATCTTTTTGATGTTTTAAAAAAATCAAATCCAAAAGAAACTATTATATTTTCATTGCAAAGTAGCTCAATTGCTATCTTAATTTCAAAAATAAATAAACATTCAATTGTTGTCAGAAATGCAGAGGATCCAATTTACTCTACAATTTATGGTGATAATAAACTTTCGGCACTAATAGCAATAATATCCAAGATTTTAACTTATAACTTTTCAGATAAAATTATCTGTAATTCTGTAGGATCAAAAAACTCACTTCAAAAATTAATAATCAATAAATCAAAAGTAATTTCAATTTATAATCCATATTTGAGTAAAATTAATAAAAAAAGAAACTTTTTTAAAAAAAATTTTATTATTTCTGTTGGTAGAATAACAAAACAAAAAGATTATCAGACATTAGTAAAAGCAATGAAAATTTTGGGTGATGAAGGTACCAAATTGAAATTACTCATAATTGGCGACGGTGATCAAAAAAAAAGAATTCAAAATTTAATTAACACACTTAATTTGAAAAAAGATGTTAAAATTTTAGGATGGAAAAAAAATCTTAATAATTATTACAAATCTGCAAAAGTTTTTGTTTTATCATCTCTTTACGAGGGTTTAGGAAATGTAGTAATAGATGCGGTAAATTTTAATTTACCTGTAATTACAACCAATTGTAGAAGTGGGCCACCTGAAATTATAAAAAAAAATAAAGGTGGTTTTTTAGTACCAATTTCAAATCCAAAGCAAATGGCAATAAAAATTCTTTTTTGTCTTAAAAATTATAAATTAGCTTTAAAAAAAGCTCACTTTGCAAAAAAATATGTTGGTAGATTTAGTATAAAAAGAAATTCAGAAAAATATTATAAAGAATTAGTTAAGGTTATACATGAAAAGAGTTAAAGTTTACTACTGGTCACCATTTATTGATAAAGTAGCAACTACCAACGCAGTTTTAAACTCTGTATTATCATTGAATACTTACTCAAAACAAAAAATTGAAGGGATTATAATCAATGTTTTTGGAGAGTGGTCAAATTATAATTTGAAGAATAATCCGTACTTAAAATTCTATAATCTAAATAATCTGAATTTTTTAAGAAAATTTTCATCACTTGGATTTTTTAAAAGTAGACTTAAATATTTAATGATATTTATTTTATCTTACTTTCCATTAAAAAGATTCTTTAAAATAGAAAAACCTGAATTTCTTGTTATTCATCTTATTACATCATTACCTTTATTTTTAAATTTAGTTAATAATTTCGATACGAAAATTATCTTAAGAATATCTGGAAAACCAAAACTTAATTTTTTAAGATATTTCTTCTGGAGGTTTGCATTAAAAAAAATTCATAAAATTACTTTCCCAACACTTGAAACTTTAAACTACTTTAAGAATTTAAATATAACTGACCACAATAAATTGGAGTTACTCTACGATCCAATAATTTATACAAAAAATTTGGGTAAAATTAAAAATGAAAAATTACCTAGATCTGGTGAATTTTACTTAGCTATAGGGAGGTTTACTAAGCAAAAAAATTTTCTCTTCCTAATTAAATGTTTTGAATTAATTTGTAAAAGAGATCAAAATTTAAAATTAATTATTTTAGGTGATGGCGAACAAAGAACAAAATTTGAAAAATATTTAAAGAAAAAAAATCTACAAAACAATATTATTTTACCTGGATATCAAGAAAATGTTCATAAATATTTATCAAATTGTAAATTATTTATTTTATCTTCATTATGGGAGGATCCTGGATTCGTATTAATTGAAGCGATGTTTTCTGGAGCATTGGTCTTATCGAGTGATTGCCCTAGTGGGCCAAAAGAAATTTTATCAAACAATAACAGTAGAGGAGTTCTTTTTAAAAGTAATGATAAAGAGGATTTTATAAAAAAGTTTAATGAAATTGAAAAATTTGAAGTAGATAAGATTAAGAATATAAAATTTAATGCAAAAATATTCACAAAAAATTATACACTTTTTTATCACCACAATTCTTTGATAAAGATATTAAATATAAATAATATTTAAAATATCACTTAATTATAACATTTAAATAATCATCTAATCTTTTTTGATAATCAAATCTTTTAAGTCTTTTGAATGCATAAATTTTTTTGGAATTCATTTTTTTTCTATTTTTGATAAAAAATTTAATTTTTTTTGACAACATTAAATAATCACCGACTTTAAAAAGTTCCCCTCCTTGTCCGTTATCTAAAATCTCTCTAGGTCCAGAAGGACAATCCGAAGATATCACAAATTTTTTTAGAAAAATTGCCTCTGGAAGAACATTAGGTGATCCTTCAAATTTTGAAGACAGAATAAGTAAATCACTTTTACTTATAAAGGGATAAGGATTTTCTTTAAAGTTTATCATTTTTATATTTTTAGATAAATTTAAATTTTTGATTGCATTTGCAATTTTGTTTTTCAATGGACCAGACCCTAATAGAATTAGTTTTATATCATATTCATTTTTTAAAATATTGATTGACTCTATTAAACAATCATGGTCTTTTTGATCAGAAAATCTTGCAACACTTATGATGTTTAGACTTTTCTTTTTATAAAAATTTAATTTAATTTTTTCTTTTGCATTTTTATAAATTTCTTTTTTGTTCAATGGGTTATAAATACATATACTTTTTAAATTAAAGTTATCCTTCAGTTCTTTTTTAAAATATAAACTGTTGACAATAATTTTGTCAGCTAATCCATAAATTATCCTGTAAAGAATTTTCTTTATAAAGTTTTGAGACCAACCAGATGGTGAAGAGTTTGATCTTATAATGACTTTTGTTCCTGTAATTTTGCACAATAAAGTACAATAAATAATACCTTGAAAACATATTACAGTTGAGTTTTTATTACTGATGATTTCCCTAAATAAGAATATCAATGATATTAAAAATTGAGCTCTTCTATTTAATTTTTCAAAGAGGTTAATTTCTGGACATACTACCCTAATCTTTTTGTTCAACTTGTTTTTAACAGATTTAGATAGAGTTATTACACTAATTTTGTCTAATTTTGTTGATAAGTAATTGGTAATGACAAAAAAATTTTTTTCAACTCCTCCACCAGCACTAACTGTGGGCATAAAAACGATAAATTTTTTTTCTCTCATCAAAATATAATTATTTAAACAAAAATATTTAAATTGGAAATATAATTAGATATATTTTATTTATTTAAAATACATTCTAAAATTATAAATGCAATGGATCTCGTTTCGATAATAATACCTTATTTTAGAAAAAGAGAATATATCGCAAATACTATTCATTCTATCCTAGAACAAACTTATAAAAATTTGGAAATAATTATTATCTATGATGATCAGGAAAAAGAGGATTTAGAATTTATAAAAGGATTGATCAAATTAGATAAAAGAATATCTCTGATAATTAACAAAAAATCATTAGGTGCTGGCCTTTCAAGAAATTATGGAATTGATAAATCCAAAGGTAATTTCATTAGTTTTATAGATGCTGATGATGTTTGGAAAAAAAATAAATTAGAATTACAGATAAAATTTATGAAAGAAAAAAATTATTTAATTAGTCATACAAATTATGAAATTATTGACAAAGAAAATAATATCATAGGTCATAGGACTGCAAGGGATTTTAACACGGTAAACGATCTCCTAAAGTCTTGTGATATTGGTCTTTCATCAGTAATTCTAAAAAAGGAAATTTTAATTGGAGAGTGCTTGTTTGCAAATTTAAAAAACAAAAGAAGATTTCGTTTTATGGCTTCAAATATTAAAAAAAAATATCAGAATTGGTGCTCTTAAAAAAAATCTGGTATATTGGAGAAAACTTGATAATTCTTTATCATCTTCTGTTATACAAAAATTAAAAGACGGATATTGTGTGTATAATAAATTTATGAAATTTAATTTATTAAAATCCTTATTTTTTTTATTTTTATTAAGTTTTAATTCTTTGTTTAAATAAATGGAAAAATTTGTAGTAATCATAATTGCCTTCTTATTGTTTAATTTTTTAAATAATTTTTTAGTGAATAATAAAATTTTATTAAATTATAGTGGGTCAATTCATCAAAAATTTTCGGGATTAACTACGGTACCATTGACTGGTGGAATATTTATTTTTTTTTCAGTTTTGTATCTGTATTTTAATGAAATTGAATCTGTAATTTACCTTTTTTCATTTTTATTTATTTTAGGTTTAGCAACTGATATTAAAATAATATCTTCACCAAAAATAAGATTTTTAATTCAAACAATTTTATTGTTTTTGATTGTTTATACCTCTGATTTAAGAATTTCTTCAACAAGGATTTATATATTGGATTTCTTAATTTCTAATAATTTATTTAGTTATTTTTTCTCTACTTTTTGTCTCTTAATTTTGATTAATGGTTCAAATTTTATTGATGGGTTAAATGGATTACTTGTAGGTTATTACTTATTAATATCACTGGTATTCTATCAATTAAATTTTATTAATTTTTTAGATATTGGAAACAGTAATCTTCTTTTTTTTTCAATGATCCTATTTATTTTATTTTTATTTAACTTTTCTGAAAAATCTTTCATGGGTGACACGGGTGCTTACATTCTAAGTTTTTTTTATGGATATCTGTTAATAGATATTTATATACATTATCAAATTTTTTCACCTTTTTTTGTGGTATTACTTTTATGGTATCCGTGTTTTGAAAATTTATTTTCAATATTGAGAAAATTTCAATTAAAGAAATCGCCAATTAAACCCGACAGCAATCATTTACATCAACTTTTATTTTTTTATTTAAAAAAAAAATATAAGCTTAAGAGTGTTTTTGCAAATAATTATGGATCGATAATTATTCTTTTATTTAATTTAATTATTTTTAGTTTTGGAATACGAAATATATCAAATACACAATATCAGATTATTTTGCTTATATTTAGTATACTATTTTATTGCGCAGTTTATTCTAAGCTTTTTGCCTATAAATATAAATTTAAAATTTAATATTAAAAAAAATTTTATTTAAGTCTTAATTTATAAAATGCATAAATTGTAATATAAAACATTCTTAATGCATTTTTAAAAACGTTTGTCATCTTGGTTTCTCCACCTGTTCTTTCATAATATGTTACTGGCACTTCTAAAATTTTAAGATTATTTTTATAAGCACCTATAAGTAAATCATAGTCACCCCACAAATCCTTTGTACCCCAATTTGAAATATCTTGCCTAATTTTAATCCAATCTTTTTTATAAAAAATTTTTGTACCACATAAAGTATCTGTTACTTTTTTTCTGAATAGTAAACTAAATAAAATAGCAAAAAAACTATTTCCTAAAAAATTTAGTTTTTTCATTGCACCCTCTTTTTGAGGATAAATCATTCTTGTACAATTTATAAAATCTGCGTTTGAATTTATCAAAATTTTTATGGCGAAACTTATGTCATCAAAACTTACGGTGAGGTCTGCATCATAAATAACTACAATATCACCACTTGATATTTCTATACCCTTGTAGACATTTTCAGATTTACTAATGCCAGGTCCCTCATAAGAATTTATTTCAATGTTTGTAATTTCTGATTTAATTTTGTTAATTTCAGTCATTGTTTTATCAGATGAAACATCATCACCAAATAAAAATTCATATTTTCCACTTAGCGATTTAATATGATCTTTAAATAAAGGAATATTTTTTTCTTCATTTTTACACGGAACAATAAAAGAAATTTTCTGGTTTTCATTATTAATTGTAGTTTTAATTTTTTTTAATATTGTTACGTTTAATACACAAAACCAATTTAAAATTGGGAGTCTAAAAATTTTGTTTATTATATTTGTTAATACTGGAATGTTAATTGGGATCGCAATTATTTTTTCTGATCTCACAATTTCTAAATTACAACTAGAATATAGATTAGATAGATATGA
>MDTB01133128.1_pt1 | contig 14580 bp, 9 predicted proteins | sample 811161 | NCBI WGS metagenome assembly MDTB01 (sample SAMN05326650, study PRJNA326480) | marine metagenome | isolation source: seawater | place: Mediterranean Sea | collected 2009
CCCCTGAACCCGTTCGATCTGCCTTAATGGACGGAGCCAAATGGTGGAATCAGGCCTTTGAGGCTGCTGGGTTCATCAATGCTTTTCAAATCAAATTACTCCCTGAAGGTGCCCATCCTTGGGACATTCGATACAACATAATACAATGGGTGCATCGATCTACCCGTGGATGGTCCTACGGATCCTCTATCATTGACCCCAGAACCGGAGAAATTATTAAAGGACAAGTAAGCTTAGGTTCCCTGCGAGTTAGACAAGACTTTTTAATTGCCCAAGGACTCTTAAACGAATATGATGAAGGAGTAGGCCCCCACATGACCCTTGCCGTAGCGCGCCTCCGACAATTGGCAGCACACGAAGTGGGCCATACCCTCGGGTTGGTACATAATTATGCCGCCAGTAGTGATGATCGCGCCTCTGTGATGGACTACCCGCATCCTTTGGTCAAATTAGATCGCAACGGGGAAATTGATTTATCTGACGCCTATGATGTCAATATTGGCGAATGGGACATCGCTACCATCAAATATGGTTACACCCAGTATGATGACAGCACAGATGCCCAAGCCGCACTCAACATGTTGCTTGAGGAAACGCATAAGAGGGGCCTTCGCTTTATCTCAGACCGAGACGCAAGAGCAGACGATGGTGCGCATCCTATTGCACATCTATGGGATGAAGGTGCTGGGGCTGCCAATGAATTGAGTCGCATGATGGTGGTTAGAGAAAAAGTGCTCAGTAATTTATCTGAAAAAAGTCTTCCCATGGGCTCCCCATACTCTTCATTGGAAGAGATCTTAGTTCCGATGTATCTTTTTCACCGGTATCAAATAGAAGCCGCAGCTAAGATTGTCGGAGGCTTAGACTATAGCTATTCCATAAAAGGAGATCTTCAACTAAAAACGGCCATGATTGCTCCCAACGCACAGTGGGAAGCTCTCGGGGCCCTCATTCAAACCGTGCAGCCAAAGTCTTTAATGCTTTCTAAAACATTATTGACCAAAATTCCTCCCAAAGCACAAGGATATGATAGAAGTAGAGAATCTTTTGGAAGTAAAATGGGGCCTGTTTTCGATTATTATACTGCTGTTGAAACAGCAAGTGAAATGTCATTATCTTTTTTATTACATCCACACCGTGCCAATCGCTTGGTCATGTATCACGACCTAGATGCCCAGCAGCCTGGACTGGCTCCGGTCATCCACCGACTCCTTGAAAGTACGTGGTACAACCCACATTCCAATCCTGAAGAGCGCGCCATTCAACGCATCGTTGAGCGAAAAATTCTAGATAAAATCATGTTACTTAACATGCACGAAGGATCACAAACCGATGTTAAATCCATCAGTTATGCGTTGATTCTTGAACTCTTGGACTACTGCAGCGGCAGAAAAACTGAGGTTTTCGAGGATGCCGCGCATTATAAAAGCATGGCTGCCCTCATTGCCCTTTGGCTAGAAGATCCCGAAGAGGTTAAGGAAACCGAGACACTTAAGGCGCCTAATGGGTCTCCCATTGGTCATGATGCTAGGTTTTTAGAGTATTGTAGTTTTGGTAATTAAAAATTCTTAAAGGGGTGTCGCTCATCCTTTTATGTTTTTTTCTATAAACTAGCCTTTGTCAAGGATCCGCAAGGCCAAGGGTGAATTTACGCTCACGCAGTAGCCCCCTTTAGGGATAAACGCGCATCCTGAAGCTTCGAAGAGAGGACCCCTCCTCTTGCTCATTCATAATAACGCTCGATTCTTTGGCCAGAACGCATAAATGCATTCTTTCCCCCGATTAAGTAAAAATAAAACTAGAAGGCCCTTGAATACGGTTGCCGAAAAAACCACGCTCCTTTAAAACGAGGGTTATCTGGACTGATGTAAGAAATACTTGGCCTGAATATTAAGTGATAAATTATATTCATTATTAGCCAAAATATAATATCGATTCATATAAAAACTATTAATCATTTTAGCGCCTAAGGCTCCTTTTAGGAAGCGTCTTTGATATTTAAGTCCTAAACTGAACTCATTTTGATGTCGGTTATAGAGCTCTTTTTGGCCACTGCCATTATCCATTTCTAAGAAATAATCATCATCGAACCTAATGGCTTGAAAATCGATTCCTAAAAGACTTTTTTGATCATAGAGGCTTAACCCTAGAAATTGACTCATTGAACCCCCACCAATCCCCGCTCCCAATACTTGCCCTTGATGGGTATAGCCCTGATCGACTAATATATGTTGGTAATAAGGCGGATTGGCTCGGTACAGCCAGCTTTGATTTCTGACCAAATTGCTGTGTTCCATCATGAAATACAAAACCTTTTCTTTGTGCAGATCAAACGCCTTTTCAAGACCTAAGGTATAGGCTCGGCTGTGTTCTGGCTCCGTAATAATTCGAATAAAATCTCCACTAAAGTCATTCTTTGCCCATTCCAAATAGATCCTCAAATCAGCCTCCTCAAACTTCCAATCTACAAAAAATGAAGCCATTTGATCAAAAGAATCTTTAGTTAACACTGAATCAATCATGATTCCTTGATCGAAAATCCAAAATAACGCAGCTAAGTCCGAAGGTGTATAATACTTGCTTTGCTTGTACAATACTTTATTAAAACCCAATACTAAATTTGGCAAAAAAGGAGGAATATAGCCTACCGTCATTCCTGTAAAGAATCGCTTATTATTTTCCGGAAAAGCATCAAAATATCTAGATTCGGACAGTTGCCCAAAAATTATCTTGGTTTCGAAATTCCCCAAATTTCTTTTTTTGAAATGAAATTGAAGCGGTTGGGCCGTCCCTAAGTCTACACTAGGAAACCCCCCTGCATTACGGCTTAAAATGATTGGATTAATGTTCGCTGGTCCTAATTTTAAATTTTGAGTTCCCACACCCACGGTAAAAATACTATCTTGATATCTGAGCTCCGACTGACCTAAATGAACATTCACAAACGCCTTATCCCCATAACGTTGAACCCAATCGGTTCGATAAGAAACGGAAGCCTTGTTCGCAAATTGATAAGAAAAAGGGCTCACATCTTTTTTGATCTGAGGCGCAAGCTCAAAAGAAGCATTTTGAGAATAAAAAATATTGGGTAAAAATACGAACGAAAACTTGGCCTTTTTCAAGCGCATCCCCACGTTGACTTCCTGAGTGAGCCCTCGCCCCTTCCAAGAGGGGCCGTCGTTGTAACCTCGAGGATAAGCTGTATTGAGATGTGTTTTAACTCCTAAGTCTAATAGGGTCAACCCCTCTTTAACATCCATCCTTGATGAAAAACGATCCCATAAAGACCACTCCAAAGAATCAACAAATGGGTCAATTGTCAGCTCATAACCCAAATGATTAATCTGCTGATTTTTAAGTGCTAATAATTGAAAATATTCGTTATCCAAGTCCCCAGGTATATCAATCTGAGCCTTGATTAAGTCAATACTAATCAATAAAAATATTAAAACAAGAACGCTTTTTTGCATAAATCTCCGGTTCACTCACGAAAATATTATCTATCTATATTTGACCTAGCCCTATAAGGAACCCATTATAATTATATATTTTTCAAGGACCTTTTACTAAATGGTAAATTTAACATTTTAAATAGGAGTGGAAATAAAAACTTTAATGGAAACTCCCCTTTTCATACCATTCCATGATTAATTTTACTTTTAAGTGAATCCTTTGTGGGCGTTCTAGACGATCTAGCTTTTAAATTTTCCAATATATGGTTACTGTTTTGCTGATAAACTATAAACGTCGAGAGAATCTTAATAAGATCATCTTGGCTTTAAAATCACAAACCATTCCCTGTGAAATCTTTGTTTGGAATAATGCTCCCGAACCTTTTGTTCATGCTGATGTTGATTGGGTTTTAAACTCCTCAGATAACTCCGGCTGTTGGCCTCGGTGGTTTATGGGCACATTTGCTAAAAACAATTATATCATGTCGCATGACGACGACTTATTGATTACAAAAGAAGATGCTTTAGAGCTTCTAGTAAAAGAATACGAAGAAAAGGGTCATAAAGGGATGGCCATCGGCCCTTATGGAGTAATTCTTGGAAAAGATAATCTCTACTTTCCTAAAAATGTCCTCGCCAAAGGGCTACAAAAACTAGGGTCAACCGGTATCCCTACACATATCAGTTTTCCTCAAAAATGTGTGAAAGTGGATATTATTAAGGGGCGCATGATTTTTTTTAAAAAGGACGAGTTAAATAACATTCCCATCCTTCCTGAGGGTCCAGGTTCCTTTATCCTTTGTGATGACATTGTCATCAATGCTCATCTAGCCCATGGGGTCTTAGGTCATCATCTTGTCACCAATAAACTGAATGGAAAAATTCAAGATATTGAAGATAAAGGAAACGATACAGGATTATGGAAAAGTCATCCTAATTGGAGAGAATTGCGCAATGAAACTGCACAATATCATTTTAAAGAAAAAAATAAAAAAATTCATCTTCCTTAACTGGTTGCCCTATAATAATTTCAAGAGCCCACTCCGATGACTCCTTAATCTTGCGGTGGCCCATTCAACGATTGTTACCGTCGTCTTTTGTAAAACTAGTTTCTTCATGTTTTCGCTTCGGCTTTCATCATCCGTTTGCGTAATATGAAAAGCAAATTTCCCATGTCCGATGAAACGATAAAACCAATGATATTTAGCACAATACCTCCTTGGAATAAGTTGTTGGTTATTATAAAATTTAGGCATCACATATTTCCAATATATGCGTTGATTCCTAGGATGTTTATCTGCTAGGTCACTCCCGTCTCCCCTTGACGCGTTTATCCAGTCATTTACGATCTTTATTCCCTCCTCAGATCTCCTGACCATAATAAAGCCTGCATTAGGCTTTCTCCATTTAAAAAAATGCGTGTCTCCTGGCATGAGTATATGAATGTTCGAAGGTAGCTTTTCAATAAAAAAATCTAAGGAAATCTCATTATTCATCAAGATAAGGTCTGCATCAAAAAGTACAACCCATTCGGATGCGCTCGATAATAAGGCCTGCCTGATCATTTCGATTTTAGTCCAGTTCACATGCATATCTTCAACCAATTGTGAGCGCTGAACTGAATAGCTGTATCCGTGATATTGGGCATATACATAAACAGACGCCATCGCAAATTGAGCATAATCGTCAATATTTGGCGTAATCAATTGATATAAATCGAATTTTGATTTCATTTTTCTTCTTGTTAAATCGTCTGTTTCCTATACTTCTTTTTAAGACAAGGCATAACAAAATTAAACTTATCTTATCATGCAGTAACAAGTAAGAATTAGCTTTTTTCAAAAGGCTCCATTACTCCCTCTTTATTCATAAATAGAATTCCTTCTCGTAGACCATAGCTGCCGTTATTCGCACTCAATTTTTGTTGTTTAATATTCTTCTTAGAACGCGCTTTATTCCAACGCTCCATTCTTCGAAACGACATATCTGCCGGTTTGTATTTTTCATGCTTGATAGCCTTATTGTAGGGTTTGTCGTTACACTCTATCCTTTTGACGCCCATTTTCAAAGCCCTTAACATAAGATCATTGTCTTGGAAGCCCATCTCCATTAACCCTTCATCATAGCCTCCAAGATCCTCAAAAGCCTGCTGATAAAACGACATCCTCCCGTAAGACCCATCTCTCCTCACCCTACTGAATTGCCAAAGCATTAGATTACTGTCCTCTTTGTAGTATTGTTCCAATACAAATCTTCCTCCTTCCCGGCCAGTAAAATTATCGCAATCTAAATTGGTTAATATTATACCGCCCGCAACATAATGGGCCGTGTTTTTTGCCAATGGCGCCGACCAGCCTTGCATCTTAGCCCTAAAATATTTCAAGTAGCCTTGTCCAATCTCTTGAGGAAAGATTTCCTTTATCCAATGCATCACCTCATCAGATTCATCAAAATCCATTAATATAAACTCAATATCTATCCGATCTTCTTCGTTGTCTTTTAAATTTTGAAATAAGGTTTTTTGAAGATGTTCGAATCTGTTTTTATGGGTAATACAAAAACTCAGTTTTAGGCTTTGATCAGCTGCAATTTCAATAGGGGCCTTCAAAAACGGGCCTTTACCTGGTCTTGTTGGTATCCCAAACCAATGATGCAAAAACGTTCTCAAATGATCATTTGTTTATGGTTGTCGAGGACACCTTTCCTTCAGAAAATTCAATAATTCGATCTGCCAAATCGTAATAATTGCTGTCATGGCTGATGATAATAATCGTTTTCCCTATTTTTAACAACTCAGGGATGATTTTTCGGTAATATTTTTTCTTAAAATAAGGGTCTTGATTTGCCGCCCACTCATCGAACAGCATAACCGGCTTATCTTCTAAAATGGTTCTGAGTAGATTCAACCTTCCTCTTTGGCCAAAAGATAAATTAACATCCGATAATATCATCTGATCTAACGAAATTTTATCCTCCAATTCTAGCATTTGAATGAGCTCTTTGGCATACATCCACATCGTTGAATCTTTCAAGTAAGTGAGATCATCAAATACATAAGAATCTGCAAAGATAGCGGAATGTACATTTCGATAACTGGAAACTAAAGCAGAGGTTATGGGCTGGCTTCCAAAAATTATCTGCCCTTTTTCCGGTGTGTACAACCCCGTAAGTAATTTTGAAAACGTTGTTTTTCCGCTCCCATTCCCGCCAGTAACAAATAAAACTTCATTCTTAAAGATTTTTAAACTGATCGGTCCAATCGTAAAACCACGCTTGTTAGACTGATAGGTATAGGCGACTTTTTCTAATTCAATTAGACATGCCTTTTTGTGAATCCTTCCGCCACTCTCCTCACTCAAACTCAAAAATTCAGCCTTTTCTTCATTGTAGTCCGTTTTTTTTCCTAATTCAAGCCCTAAATCATTAATTTTTTCAACCGCTACTTTCATTCTTTTTACCCCACTAAAAAAACTGATTAAAACAATCATCGAGGGTAGGAGAAAAAGCATCAAAGTAAAAAATTTAATAAACTCCTCCTCTGAAAACCAAGAAATATTTTCTGCAAACATAACCAGGCCTGCAATGGCCATAATGGCAATCCATTCAGGTGATTTTATTAAAAAAAGATTGATGTTATTAAGTATAATGTTTTGCTGTGCGTAGCCATTACTTTTGGGAGCAATGGCCCTCTCAATATAACTATCGTGATGTTTTTTGTTAAGTACCAATTCTTTTATCCCTGTAACCATCCCTTGTATAGTGGCATAAATACCGAGATTAAATTCCTTCGCCTTTCTTTCTTCTCTATGAACCCTTCCCAAAACACTAAAATTAATGGCCAAAATGATCCCTAAGAGCAACACAATAAATAAAGATATTTGCCAAGAAAGCCATAACATGTACATGAGAATCCCAAAAATTTTCAAGCTCGAAATGATGGCCTCCGGTAGCAACTTAACGAAACCGGTCAGAGTATTAACTTCAGCCGTTAAAATAGGCGATATTTTTATCGCCTTTCTTTCTATTGTTTCAAATGAGGCCCTCATGACTTTTCGACTCAAATCAATTCTTAAAGCATCGATTTTTTCTTCAAAAAGCCGATTCATTTGCTGCCCTGAAAAAACTGAAAGACCGACTGAAACGGTGATCAATAGAACCACAGAAATTATGTTTTCCACATTATTCTCTGTAGTCAGTGTATCATGCACCACTTTAATGCCATACGCATATAATATGGCTGAGACCCCTCCCGCAAGTAATAGCCAAGCGAATCGCCTCCACCTATCCCCTATAAGTACATGAATAACTTCCATTCTGTCTTTCCAAATGCGAAGTTAATGGAATATGACCTGCTTTTGTTGATCTCCCTGTTAACTCTTTTATTCTTCTCTTTTTGAGATCTACCATGTACTTATTTTCTTGCGGCTTTCCCATCCTCTCCATTGTCTCTTATTAATTGCAAGAATGATCTTGTCCAATATCAATAATGGTCCTTCTCAGTTCATTATTGATGCGCAGGTTTCAATAAGTCGTTAATTGTTTTTACTGGATTGAACGTGCTCAAAGGAACTTCCACAAAAACCGTATGCCAATACGCCATGGCACCATTCCATAATCCAGGTAATTCCTGTGCTTTAAGATCCCTCCCTCCTTGAGACTTCTGAGTGATGATTCCTGCACTTAAATCGCGAAACTCCAATAAATTAAATTTTTCATTCTTGTAATTTTTTACACCACAAACAATATCAACGGGATTAAAATGAGTTGCTCTCTCAAAAATCTGCTTTTGTTCCATTATATTAAAATTCACCTGTGCCCCCTCCACAATTTGTAGAGATCTTCCTTGATTTGTAGCTATCCAAAAAGGACCTCCCCCTGGTTCTCCCTCATTTTTCACCATCCCACAAACTCTGATCGGGCGGTTCAAATGGTCCCATAAAGCCCCTCTATTGAGATCAACCGATGAATCAAAGCCCAATTCATTACTCACCCATTGATTAATCTCGATCAACCTTTGTTCAGAGCAGGTTGTCTCTAATTCTTTTAAGAGAGAAAACACTTTAGCTTGGACCTCTATCAATTTTCCTCCCAACATTTTTTTATGTTCAATGGTAGCTGATGGATATCGGTCAATAGAAATGTTATCTATGTTCTTTATAAAAATAAGATCGGCGTCGATTTCATTGAGGTTATCGAGCAACGCCCCATGGCCAGCTGGACGAAAAAGTAGAGACCCGTCGTCTTTTCTAAAAGGGTCATTTTTCAAATCTACTGCTATTATATCGGTTGCTATTTTTTGCTCACTCAGGCTGATTTCAATGATTTTTCCATACGCCTTTTCATAATCCTTGCGCACTTCATTTAAGAGCCTATCAAAAGTATCGCGATGATGGGCACTAATGGTAAAATGGATGTGGACGCGTCCTTGATCGTCAGCGGCATACAAACATCCCTCAACAAGATGCTCTTCGACTGCCGTCCGCACTCCATCTGGATAGACATGAAACTTGATCAGTCCTTTAGGCAACTGCCCATAATTTAAGCCTTTTTCTTGCAATAATTCCTTTATTACCTCCACGGGCGCTTCCTCAAAGATCCCTTTTTCGAGGAGCCCTGCTTTCAGCGTTTCATAAAAAGGAAATTGTGACAAATGGTTCAAGAAATGCGCTACTTGGCTTTTAGGCGGGGGCATCTCATTCTCTTTTCCTTCGTACTGATTTCCTGCTGACAAATATTCGAAAAGCCCCTTAAACATTCGGGTTGCCGCACCTGAGGCTGGGGTAAACTTTACTTTTTTTTTGGTTTTTCCACGCTGTTCATAAAGGGCTTGTAATTTTTTTTTTTGTTTTACATTCAAACTTATGATGCCCTCCGAAACCTTGGCTGGTTTTATCAATTTTGCAAAGGGAAATCCCTTTTGAAAACGCTTTACTTGCTCTGCTACTTCTAAGGCATTTACGCCTTGGGTCAATAGTTGTTCTTTGTCTAAATGAACCATCTTCTCTCTTCTTTCTACCACAATAATATAAGATTCTCCTTGTTTTTACTTGGTTTCAAAGGCCTATTTGATTTTTTCCTTACCACTAAAAATTTCTTTGGTGTTTTTACTTCCTTTTTTGATAACGTAAAATTTTTTTGGAAAGGGAAAGTTTTAGCTTTGTCGTCGAATTATAAAATTCAGAAATGAAAGTAAAAGAAGTCGTCTCACTTTTTGAAAATGACCCCGCGCTTAATCTTCTTTTGGCAAAGATTAGCGAACCCCAAACAAACATCAAACTGAAAGGATTGGTGGGCAGTTCTGATGCTCTGAATCTATTGGTTGCCTCAGAAAAAATTGAGCAGCCCCTGCTTGTGATCATGCACGACAAAGAAGATGCGGATTTGCTCATGAATGACTTGGTTCATTTAGAAGAATCGAAAGTCCCGTCTTTTTTTCCTACTTCATACAAGAAACCTTATCAGCCTGAATCCATAGACAACGCCAATATTCTTCACCGTTCTGAAACTTTGACACTGGTGATTAATGAAGAAACCAAAATCATCGTAACCTATCCAGAGGCTCTTGTAGAAAAAGTCCTCAACAAACGTTCGCTGATTCAAAACGTCTTTAAGGCAAATGTAGGAGAACTCGTTGACATACCTTTTTTGTCCGAATTGTTCTCAACCTATGGTTTTGAAAGTACTGATTTCGTCTACGAACCCGGACAGTTCGCCGTACGAGGAGGCATTGTTGATGTATTCTCTTTTAGCTCTGAATTTCCGCTACGTCTCGAATTATTTGGAAACGAAATTGAAAGTATCCGTTCGTTTGATCCAGAAACTCAATTATCAAAAAAATCACTTCAATGGGCTTCTATCATGCCCAATACGCATACCCAATTATTGAAAGAAGAGCGAATTTCTTTGTTGGAATATTTGCCAGAAAACACATTGGTTTGGATCAAAGATTTAAGAGAAACTCAAGATATCATCACTAAAACATTTGACAAAGCGGCAGATTCATTCCATGCCGTTATCTCAATAAGTAACAATACTCAAGTCGTTCAATCTCCCTTCTTACTTTACGACACCTCTGCCTCTTTTACCTCGCTCTTAGAAAAACGCAAAGTAATAGAATTTGGTAAGCGTGCTTTTTTATCGCCTTCTTTTGAAATCGATTTTGAAAATCAGCCCCAACCTTCATTTAATAAAAACTTCGAGTTCTTGGTAGATAGTCTTGGCGCATTACAACACGACGGATTTCATATTTTTATTTTCTCCGATTCCGAAAAACAACTTGAACGACTGGCGACCATCTTTGAGGAAATCGATCCCTCTTTGTCTTTTTCTGGAATCACGGGTAGCCTCAACGCAGGCTTTATCTCTCCTACTTCAAAAATTGCCTGTTTGACAGACCATCAAATCTTTGATCGAATACATCGAAGGAATGAAAAACCCAAATTCAACAAAAAAAAGGCCCTCACCCTCAGGGAACTCAAATCTTTACAAACAGGTGATTATGTCGTTCATATTGACCACGGTGTCGCCCGTTTTGCCGGACTAGATAAAGTCATGCGCAATGGAAATCAACAAGAGGTCATCCGTTTAGTATACAGGGATGATGATTTACTCTACGTAAGCGTTCATGCCTTGCATAAAATTTCTAAGTATGCAGGAAAAGAGGGTGGGCCTCCCGCCACCAGTAAACTCGGTTCTAAAGATTGGGAAACGAAAAAAAAACGGGTTAAAAGTAAGGTAAAAGATATCGCCAAAGAATTAATCAACCTATACGCCAAAAGAAAAACGGCTCCCGGATTTGCTTTTCCTAAGGATACTTTTTTGCAAGCTGAATTAGAGTCTAGCTTTATGTACCAAGAAACCCCTGATCAACATTCCGCTACTGTAGATATCAAAACAGATATGGAGCGAGTGCATCCTATGGATCGCCTGATCTGTGGAGACGTCGGTTTTGGAAAAACAGAAGTGGCCATTCGAGCGGCTTTCAAAGCGGTAAACGCCAATAAACAAGTGGCTGTTCTGGTTCCTACCACAATTTTGGCCCTCCAACATTATCAAACCTTCTCAGAACGGCTTCGTGATTTTCCAATCACCGTTGATTTTGTAAATCGATTTAAAACGGCCAAAGAAATTACAGCCATCAAAAAAAAATTACGCGACGGACACATAGATATTCTCATTGGTACCCACCGCATTGTAAATAAAGAAATAATTTTCAAAGACCTTGGCCTCATGATTATTGATGAAGAACAAAAGTTTGGTGTCAAAATTAAAGAACAATTGAAAGAATTACGTGTGAATGTTGACGCCATGACACTAACCGCGACTCCCATCCCTCGGACCCTTCATTTTTCCCTGATGGGTGCTCGAGATCTATCTATCATCGCAACCCCGCCTCCAAATAGAGTCCCCGTTACCACAGAGGTCTGCGAATTCAATGAAGAAGTGATTAGAGATGCGGTTCATCATGAACTTAGAAGAAAAGGCCAAGTCTTCTTTGTTCACAACCGAATTGGAGATATTGAAAGTTTAGCCAATCTGATTTATAAACTTGTTCCTGATGCGCGAATTGCCATAGCACATGGGCAAATGGGCGGTCCCAAATTAGAAAAGGTAATGGTCAACTTTATCAATGGTGCGTACGATGTACTGATCTCAACCAACATTATTGAGTCTGGATTAGACATCCCCAATGCCAATACGATCATTATAAATAGAGCCCATATGTTTGGTCTCTCTGATCTTCATCAGATGCGGGGTAGAGTGGGGCGATCCAATACCAAAGCCTACTGTTATTTGTTAACCCCTGCTCATTCCACAGTATCTTCTGATGCCAGAAAACGCTTGATTGCACTAGAAGAATTCTCCGAGCTGGGCGATGGTTTCAAAGTGGCCATGAGAGATTTAGATATTCGAGGTGCTGGGGATCTTTTAGGAAGTGAACAAAGCGGTTTTGTCAATGATCTTGGTTTTGATATGTACCATAAAATCCTCGATGATGCGGTCCTTGAATTGAAAGAAAATGAATTCAAAGAATTATTTCAAGGCAACTTAGTAGATGACAAGGTCTCTGATTCATTTATCAGTGATTGTGTGCTAGAAACCGATCTGGAAATCCTTATTCCTCAAGAATATATTACCAATACCTCTGAAAGGCTTAGATTATACAATGATTTAGATAATGTAGAAACAGATGACGCCCTATTAACCCTTCAAAACAGCACCAAAGATCGATTTGGTGCGCTCCCTAAACCTGTAACCGAATTGATAAAATCGGTTCGATTGCGTTGGCTGGGCCGCGATTTTGGATTAGATAAAATTGTATTAAAAAACAGTACAATGAGGTTACACATATTAGAAGGTAAAAAAGAGGCCTATTTTTTGTCTTCTGCTTTTAAAAATCTCATTCAATTTGCCCAAAGTCATCCCCAACGTTGCAAAATCAAAGAACAAAACCAAAAATTGATTTTTTCTATTGATCATGTTTATTCCCTCGATGATTCCTTCCCTGTTTTCACCTCCTTTTTTAGAATTTAGGTCTTTCTCGACTGTTTTTTTAATTTTATAGGAAGAAGAACCCACTTTTTCATTTTTCATTTCAATAAATAATATAATTTTTGCCTACATTAGCGTTATTAAGTTTAAAGATAGTTAACCAATCTTATGGAAAATGTTTATTCTATGGTAAAGGCACTAACCTCTACCATAACAATCGCATCAGTATTAACCTCTTGTATTTTTGGAGGGGGTAACCCGAATAGTTCTAATCCTGGAAGCGCCAGTACGGTCACAGCTTTAGAATGGAATGTCGATGAAGAAGATGGGGGTAGTTTTCAAGTCAGTGAGTATGCGGGTCAACCTGTGGGTCCTAACCTTGTTTTTATAGAGGGGGGCAGAACCGTCTTAGGATCTGTGGAAGAAGACGTAGTATATTCAAGAGATAATGTCGAACGTTCAGTAACTGTCGCCTCCTTTTATATGGATGAAACTGAGATAACAAACATCAACTGGCTTGAATATGAGCATTACATCCGTATTGACTCTGACGAGATTTATTGGCAAAATAACTTGCCGGATACCACTGTCTGGTCACGAGACCTTGCCTTCAATGATCCTTATGTTTCACATTATTACAGGTATCCTGGATTTAGATTTTTTCCTGTAGTAGGTATTAATTGGAGGCAAGCTGTGAATTATTGTGCTTGGCGAACTGAAGTAGTAAACCTTAAGTTGGCAACAGATGCTGGATTTTTCGAAGTAAGTGAAGATGGCGAAGACGATGCCTTCGCTGAGGACGATGCCTTCGCTGAAGACGAAAATACCGAGGTTGGCAGTGTACAAGGAAACAATCCTCGCGTCCCGATTGAAAGTGGTATCATATTGCCCGCTTACCGTCTTCCTACAGAAGCCGAATGGGAATATGCCGCCCAAGCTCTTATTGGTACTCAGTGGTTAGATGAAACGCAAACTAATAGTAGAATTTATCCCTGGGATGGTCATGCACTTAGAAATCCTTATGGTAAATCTATTGGATACATGTTGGCGAATTATAAAAGAGGTCGAGGTGATTATGCCGGTATTGCGGGAAAATTAAATGATGGGTCTATGATTACGGACTACGTTTATAATTACCCTCCAAATGATTATGGGTTATATAATATGGCTGGAAATGTAAACGAATGGGTCCAAGATGTCTATCGTCCACTCTCTTTTCAAGATATGGATGACTTAAACCCGTTCAGGCGTGATAATGTGTTAGATGAAGAAGATTTGTACGATGGCGGCTACAGCTTCATTGGAAACGAAAGAGCTTATGAAACTGAAGAAGAGGCTCTAAATGCAGGTGTGCCTCGTTCACAATATAATGTGGACAACCCTCCTATGAAACGTATGAGAGTTTTCAAAGGAGGATCTTGGAAAGATGTCGCCTATTGGATGTCTCCAGGAACCCGACGCGCTCTTTTTGAAGATTCCTCTACGAATGCTATTGGCTTCAGATGTGCCATGGTCCATGCTGGGTCAAATTACTAAGAAACATTAATACAACAAAAGCGATCTGCATTTCTACAGATCGCTTTTTTATGCCTTCTTTTTATGCTTACCCGATATAAAAATTTATTTTTCCCCATAA
>MDTB01197828.1_pt1 | contig 14579 bp, 8 predicted proteins | sample 811161 | NCBI WGS metagenome assembly MDTB01 (sample SAMN05326650, study PRJNA326480) | marine metagenome | isolation source: seawater | place: Mediterranean Sea | collected 2009
ATTGTTCATTTTTTGTTTAGAGATCGAGAAAGTCTGGATATTCTCGCCAGGAGCTGCTTGCGAAGAAAGAAATTCGAGCGAGCTGCAAAATGCTACCGAAAAGCCAACAGGAATGGAATAGCACTGCTAGATCATCACGATAACCACTTCAAATCCGAAATAGGCTCAGAAAACTACATACAAGCCTATAGGATACTTGGAAAAATAAAGGGGAGAAGGAATAAGAATGCCTGCATTAGTGATTTGGTTAGAAAACTCAGAAAAGTAACAGATTCTGAGAGAGTTCAAGCAATTCAGGAAATGAATGAGATATCCCCGCTTCCCGCGGATATCTCTAGATTACTGCCATGGGCGCCCAAGGAGGTTGAGTATGAAGAATCGGATGACGATTACTCGACTCTGAAGGGGAAAACAATCTCATCTGAAAGGTATCAACGTGAGATTTATCGCATCAAATCCTCAGGCGCTTACCTGATTTCCAAACACATTACCGATGCAATCAGGAAACCCATCAAGTTGATCGGACTTCCGTATTCTCTCCCAAAGTTAGCCATTGAACTAATTCTCAATCGCAGAGGAGTCATAGGGGATTCAGAATCAAACACATATGTTGTCAACACCTCCGAGAAAAGGAGAAACTGCATCGTTCTTTTTCCCACTAACGGAGTGGGTTTTGGCCACTTCACTCGATTACTTTCGATTAGTAGGTCTATAAGAAAAATTAACCCAGAAACAGAAATAGTCTTTTTCACAACTATGCCGACTTTGCACGTTTTGGCAGAGGAGGGAATTGTTTGCTACCACATGCCTGGCAGATATAGGTACGAAGACATGAACGCTAGCCAATGGAACGCTCTATGCGAAGAAATGTTGAACCTAGTATTCACCCTACATAGACCAAAGGCATTCGTTTTCGACGGCTCCTTTCCCTACAGGGGGATGCTGAATTCGATAAAATCCAACTCAAATAATCTATTCAAGGTGTGGCTTAGGAGGGGCGCTATAAAAAAGAACTCGAAGAATATCCCTGTCGATAGTATTGGCCATTTCAATGCAATAATTCGTCCTGGGGACTCAGTAGGGGATGAATTTGACGATGAAACCAAGCACAACATCTCTATTTTCAAGTCAAATCCAATCATTTTGGAGAATCCTGAAACTAATCAATATACTAGCTCAATCCGCCATAGGATGGGGATCCCAAGAGAGGCTTTGGTGTGCTACGTCCAACTAGGCGCGGGACAGATTAATGATATCGAATCAGAATTAAGAATTACATTGGAACATCTAACATCTCATGATCAAGTTTACACAATAGTTGGAGAGTCAATGCTGGGGGAGAGGATCTCGTTTGAACATGATAGGGTGAGGGTTCTGAGGGACTATCCAAATTCTCGATACTTCCACGAATTCGATTTTGCAATTATTGCTGGCGGATATAACTCGTTTCACGAAATAATCGATGCCGGACTACCAGCAATTTGCTTCCCCAACCTCAATACCGGGAGGGATGATCAATTATCCAGAGCCAAGGTAGCATCAGATTTGGGTGCAATGATTGTTCTGGAGAGTAGAAATAAGGCCAACATAGGAGTCTCAGTATCGAGAATGCTGGATGAAAGAATCAGGAGGAAAATGAGAGAGCAGACTCAACATCTGAAACTAGATAACGGTTCTAAAGAGGTATCAGAGTGGATCATTTCCCAAATCTCGAACTGAAGTCCTGCCAGGCTGAGGTCAATCTCTCTTGTGCCTTTTTGGCCCTATCCGATCCCAAGTGATCGTGCATATCCCATTTCATAAAATCACTCTCTTGATTCGGACTCATTACATCAAGGAACTGAAGTATCTTGCTCCTGACAGAGTGCCGCATTTTATGAGGCACCAGATCAATTGAACAGGGGTACCAAGTCTCAAGAAAATCAAGCCGAGCCGACATATCTAACTTTGATGCAACCGGTTTTAGATAGGGGTGCTCTTCGAGGTCCATCCTCTGGATGGCATAGATAATGACATTCTCGTGTGAGATCGGAAACGATGACAATCTAATTTGAACCTCATTTGTTTCCATCATCGAAACCAAATCTTGGCTATCACTCAGCCCAAGGGAAACCGCAAGTAGCTCCTTTCTGAAACACTTCCAACATGACATGCATGGCCTCAACCATGTCCCTCGTATGCAGGACTGACTGTAATGTCCAAATGGGGATTTTCCACAAATCATAGCGGTCCCAACCTCGCTAACTCCAATTACCGGCATTGCTAACTCAATTCCTATGGAATCAAACATCCTGCCGAAGAACTTTCTATGTGCTGTGAATGTGTAATCGTGAAATGCCTCGTGCCCAATCCCATAGCCAGATTCCATTATCGTCCCAAAGGAAACAGACCCAATGTCTAGTGAATTTGCCAACAAAACTATCGGAACAGCATGAGCCAAGTCCGTTGGGAATCCAACAGGGTCCCTGATAAACTCAAGGTTAGAATCAACAATCTGGACGTCATATCCCGATTCTCCAATGCCTCGACAGATTTCTAATGCCGCATCAGAATCATACGCCGACCCCCTGGTCTCTGGCCTGTTGAGGAAAACTGGGATTGTTTCTCCGGGCATCACCGATAATGCAGCCGTGGAATCTGCACCCCCACTGAATGCTAGTGAGGGGAGACTCCGAGTATTTGCAGACATTGGAACCATATCTTCGTCACAATTTTTTTGAATTTTGTATCTGCTTATCACACTAGAAACAGAGTTGTAGAATGCTTCGCTCACAGGGCCCGGGAGGTGCAATTCCTTTCCTACAAAGGGGTTACAAATGAGGATGACCGCCAGTGCTACTTGGTCCGGATGAAGCTCTTTCACCCCGCCCCCCAAATCGACATAGACTTCCAATCCCTCGTTCATTTTCGAATCACTGTTCTCTAGATGTTCTCTGTCGTTTCGATCCAATTCGAAACTTAACTCTAACCTCCCATCTCTGAAATCCGATTCGACCCTCATGCCCACTACTAAGATTCAATACGATTTCAAGTGTGTGCACAAGTGAGTTAAGTAATTCCTCGATGGAACGTCTATGGGGCAACCTATCCTGTTAGTGGCGGGGGCAAGACCTAATTTCATGAAACTAGCCCCAGTTCATAGGGCTCTATCCAATCAGATCAAAGATGTGATGGTAGTACATACTGGTCAGCACTATGACCACATCATGAGCCAGATTTTCTTCGATGAACTGGGGATTCCTATTCCGGATATACATCTTGGGGTGGGAAGTGGATCACATGCAATCCAAACTGCGAAGATAATGATTGAATTTGAAAAATTGTGCGACGATATTTCTCCAAGAATGGTTGTAGTATTCGGGGATGTCAATTCCACGGTCGCTTGTTCCTTGGTGGCCGCGAAAATGGGGATCACCGTCGCCCATGTTGAGTCTGGATTGAGATCTAAAGATAGATCAATGCCCGAGGAAATAAATAGAATAATTACGGACCACCTATCTACATTATTATTCACCACAACTAATTTTGCCAATGAAAATCTAATTTCTGAAGGAATAGGCATGGAGAATATTTCATTGGTAGGAAATGTAATGATTGATACTCTGATCCAACAAACTCCATCAATAGATAACTCGAAAATTATGTCCAAATTACTAGTCAAATCAGGAGACTTCGATCTTCTCACCCTGCATAGGCCAGCAAACGTAGACGATCCAGACAAGTTCGAAACATTGTTGACCAAGATATCCAGTATTGATACCCAGAAAGAAATGATCTTCCCCGCCCATCCGAGAACTAAGATGAGGATCGAAGATTTTGATCTTGGCGGACTAACTGGGAATTTCACAATCATCGATCCACTTGGGTACCATGACTTCTCGAAACTCTTGAAGAATGCAAATAGTGTTTGGACAGATTCAGGCGGCATCCAGGAAGAATGCACCTTCTATGGGGTGCCATGCTTCACTCTCAGAGAGAATACTGAACGCCCTGAGACAATTGATTTAGGGACTAATAGATTAGTTTCCATTGAGGACGACTTCTCAGAAATATATAATAAAATAGAATCAAAGATTCCTCCTAAGATACCATTCTGGGATGGTGATTCGGCACTCCGAATTTCTAAACAAATTATCAAACATCTGAACGTGACACCATGAATAACTCATTAACTGAAATTTTTGGGGACTCCCTTTCTCAAGAAACATTGAACTCAATTAGGAACGATCTGGTGAAATACAACTCCACTGAACTAGACAAACTCTCGTTTACAAGAACCGAACAAGATTCAGAGCAATATGAAAATGTGAAACTCGATCTATACCTAATGTCATCACTTTTTCCAGAATTTGATTGGCCACTGATCAGACTCTGTTATATTTTAAAAAAATGGACTAATGAATACACCAAGGAATTCTATGAAAACGCAAGGGAAGCATTCTCTATCCGTCAGTCTCATGATGCATTTATCTATACGTGCAGGGGGATTTTAGCTAACTACTCGATCGATGAATCAATTAAACTTCTAAATAATGTGATTTCTTCCACTGAAGATTATCAATTAAGAAATATTGGAAAAATCTTCTTATCAATTTGTGCATATGAAAATGGAGATTTCCTAGAATTCGAAAAATTGATTTCAGATTTCAGAGAGTCAAAAGACGCCGACTATAATCCATATATCTCAATTCCAGTTTCAACAGTTTTTGTTGAGCCACAAATCCCCGATGAGCCCGACAACTTTTCCAAAAACTTTGGCAAGTTCTCAGAATTTGAAACTGAGGGTGTTGAATATATTATCAGTTGTTCCAGCGATATGGTATACTTCAGGCTTTATGGTGAATTTATTGTCAGGTCATTCGAACACACTTGTTCCAAGGAAGCAGCATTGCATATCAGCATAGTTGATGGTGACGACGATGAAATAAATTCACTCTTGGATGAGTGGGGGTCAAATAGAACATTTTTCACAAATCACAAACAAAACCTGAGTCTAAATTTTGGCCCTATCGCTTCTCTAATCAGATTTATCAGTGTTTCAGAACTCCTGAGATTTTCATCCCTCCCGATTTTAGTGATGGATCTAGATTGCGTTATTTCCCATCCTTTAATGAAGATAATTTCTGAAAATTCCAACTCACACATAGGCTCCCGTATTCTAAAAATTGGAGTGGCTCCATGGGAAAAATATACTGGAGGTTTTGCAATTTTCTATCCCAATGAGGTCACCCAAGTAATAGCCGACAATATTCGAAAAATTTCACTTTCTCAGATGAGGGACGATATTGATCAGTGGTGGATTGATCAAAATTGTTTTGAAGCAGGCATTAGGTATGCGTATAAATCCGGCTTTGACGTAATAATATCGGACTTGTTTTCAGGAAGAGATGAATATTGCTTCATGCCGGTCGGGCCCCAGAATTCAAAACTCTTCTCACTCCAAAGAGAATTGGACAAAGTTTTACAGAATAATCAATAGTTAATATTCTCAACCCAGTCCATTGCCATCGATAATTCGTAACATGCTTCTTCATCAACCTCAACTGGCGTCTTATCTGCGAATAAATGATCCAGATTTTCGAAGAATCCTGTTTGAGTTCTGAAATACCTTAATCCCTCCAAATACTTCCCCAGTAGTTCGTCAAATTCTACTTTCTTAATTTTGTAACCTCCAGATTTGATATGAATTAGCGCAATGATCGTAAATATCTGACATTTTGATGAGTAACCATTTGATCCCTTGACTATTATTGAGTCATTGATTTCGCCAAAATGTGCTGATTTTTTATCAAAAACAAAAGACCCAAGTTTAATCCCGGCATCTATTATTTTCCTGCCCACTCTGCCACCTATTGAGTTCCCAGCCCTAATCATCGCGATGCTCAGAATTAATTGAACATCTATTGGAATATCTTCATCTAAATTGCTGATCCTTTCCTCAAACCAATTTGTCATTGAAATAATTACCTTTCTTCTTTCCGAGATTTCTTTCTTAGTCATCCCCGAATTATCCATCGATGACACTCTGAGAAAATCATCAAGATAAGCTGCCATCTCATCATCAACTTCTATGTCAATTTCTGGCATTCCTCGATTATTTCTTTTAATCGCAACAAAATCATAATCATGTGAAAGGCCCAAAAAATCTCCTTTGAAATCATATTTTTCCGAGGATGTAATTGGCCTATTTTGTTCACTGCCGACATCCAAATGGAGCGATTTATCTTCGAATATTCTTTTTCTGATCCTGGCCAAATATGAAATAACTTCTAATGGGACATAAAGCACATTAGACTCTTCCAGTGAAGTTGCAGCGAGGTCGGGGATGCCATCCGAAGATATTCCCCTACCCGAGTTTATCAATACCGTTTCGTAATTTGTTTCTTCATATGATATGGCCAGTCCAAACTCTAACGAATCTCCAATTTTCTTTACTTGATCTTCAGACCATACAGCCAAAATGGACACCCTTCGGGAGTCAAAACCAGTCACCCTTGGCGGGATCAGAATTTCCCCGCCGAGACGATTAACTGGAATTGCCACACCTTCAATTGAATGAACAGAAATTTTCACCGGAGCAAATTTCCAAGATACGCGTAATTTGCATTTTGTTCCCTTCATTGATCCATCAAAATGAACCTCGAATTCTGCCCGTAAATCACTATTTTGCTTTATCGATTCAATCAGAATCTTCCTTTTTTCAAACATTATCTCGCCGCCTTGAACCGAGGCTGCAATTATTCTTCCCATCTTATCCCCTCCTTCTCCAGAACTAATCCCTTTCAGAAATCTGAATAATTTTTCTCCAATACCTTTCCCCAATATCCTCAGAACTATATCTTTTTGCAAGTTGTTTTGTCTCTCGCTCTATCATCCCTATGAACTCATCATTTTTTACCCATTCCCCGATAAGGCCAACTATCTCATTTTTCGCCTTATCCTTATCTCCCAGATCAAAAAGTGGCATATATTCACGATTCTGACATAATTCTGGAATCGCACTATTATTTGAGCAAATTACTGGCAAACCGGTAAGTAATGATTCGAGGATCGACATCCCAAATGACTCTCCTTTGCTGGTAACCAATCCCACTCCTCCACGCCGAATCGCACTTCTCAGAAATTTGGGCATTTCATCGTGTTTGATCTTGTCAAACCATTTCAAGTTCCCAATTAGGCCTAATTCTTCAGCAGTAGAAAAGAATTCCTCAGATGTGCTTTGATTGGCAGTGTGCCCCCCAATTATCCAAAGCTCATGTTTGATTTCATCTACATTGAGTAGGGAACTAATTTCCATCGCCAACTTCCAATTCTTATGATCGTCGATTTTACCTATCCAGATGATGGGGGGAACTGTATCTTTATTTTCCAATTTTACTGGTGAATAATAGAATCTTTCCCCATCTATAATATTCCCAATTACAGTCAAATCGCCTTCACTAACTTCGGTCCTCTTCTCTATTTCTCTTTTCATATATTGGGAAACTGTGATGAATTTTGGCTCAATCGAATCCGGAACCCGAGTGAGGTATTCCAGATTCCTCTCAATACTTGTATGGACCTCAATTACAACTGGTGGAAGATTTTCCATTTGACTAATTTTTTCTATATATTCTTCAGTATCAATGACAACTATCACATCAAATTTAACCTCATTCACTAATCTCTGCATCTTCTCAACATTAAGGGAGAAATGCAAGTAACACATCCCTTCCAGGAGTTCCTCCGCGCCTTGATTCGACATGAAGCCGCAGTGTACTTCAATTAGGCCATCTTTTAGTTTTAGTAATCTATGGTGTAGTTGAGTGCATACGCCCCCTAATATCCCATATTTGTATAGAAATAATACTCTAATCATTTTCTAACCCTCTAATGCCGTACCACTCTTCATAGCACTCGACCCTCCTCTCCCACGTGTTTTCCTGTAACCAAGAATCGACTTCCTCATAATTTACTTCCAGATTTACAGCCCAGATCAACTCCTTCTTGAATTCCTCAACATCAGTGACAGTCCTTGTTATGGGGTAATTATCTATTTGGGGCATTTTAAAGGAGACTGTAGGTAGTCCGAGAGCGAGATATTCGTAGATTTTTATCGGATCCACTGCGTCTGCGAGAGGGCCTGTTTTGAATGGAATTATTGCAGCATCCCACCTGCAGGCAATTTGATTAATCTCTGGATGATTCTTTGGGCCTAACAGAATCACATTTTCTGGTAATTTCAAATCATCTGGTTCTGAATGGCCAATTATTTCAAAACTAAATTCTGGAAGCTCATTTGCGATAAGAATGAGCGAATCCCAGTCGAACCAGCTGTCAGTTAGATGGCCAAAGTATCCAACTAGTTTACTCCTCGTATTTCTTCTATCAAAATCTGGAGATTTAAAATTAGGCGACAGGGCATTAGGTACGACAGAAACTTTCTCAATGCTATAATCGCTCAATTTTTCTGCTAGAGGCCACGATACTGCGGATGACTTGTCGGAATTTCGTACGATATATTTCTCTGCCCAGCTTCTATACCAGGATGCTTGTCCTACCATAGAAAACTCCTCCCAATCATCTCTGGCATCATAAATTACAACCCATCCGTTCTGCTTAAATCTCTGCAGAATCTTGGGAATTATTGGGTGGGGATAACTGATCATGAATATTTTTCTACATTTTCCAAAATCAAACTCACATATTTCTTCTATCAACTCCGTGGTGATGTCAATAGGAATCTGAATTAATTTCCTATTCTCCTGTTTCGGGATTTCTTCTCTCAAGTTGCTCCTATGGTAATTGAAAATGACATGGTTCCCCCTCTCAAGCATCACCCTAGTAAGCCTAATCGGTCTATTTGCCCTAACCTCATTGATGAAGGTAGTCCCAGAGAACATGAATACGATATCTGAACCGTAGCTTTCCCTTGCATTTTGAGCGAACCCATGCAAATCACCTCTCATTTCCTCTGAACTTGAGATCTCAAGATCCACGTCTGGATGTATTGCAACAACAGCTTCTCGTTCCCATGTCCGAAACCCTATTTCGACAGACTCAGCGCTTTCAGGAGGCAAGAATGGGATGCAGAACCGATTTTCAACCGGAGATAGGTAGTTGTAGTATCCCACTGCATTAGAGTTGTAAAGAAAACTCGGGGCTTCGGCAATCTCATCCCCATCTGCATCAAAAAACTTGAATCTACCCAGAGCGGATCTTAACCTATCTCCTTTTTCTATGAATGCCATCCCTGAGACTTCCAGACGCTTGCCCCTTGGTTGATTTGAAATATCAAATTTGTACCATGCCGGAGTTTCAGACAATTGTTGTCTTCTTGCGAGATCTCTTTTTGCCATAGCATCCATACTCGCCTTTTGCGATTTAGTGAAATCTTTGTCCAACTCTTCTGAATATTTGTCCAGTAGAGTTTGTCCGTATCTCCCTTCACCGGTTCTGTTTGCATAGGTTATGAGGCTCCTAATTGACCTCCTATCTCCGAAAACATCCACATTTTCTTTGCCAAAAATTAACCCTTCATCGGGATTTATCTCACCCAATTCTCTGAGAAATGCCAAGAATGAGTTCTTCCTATCTCTCGGCTTCTCTAGGTAATTAAGAGATAAATCAAACTCCTTCTGTGTTTCTGAAGCCGATCCATCCTTGCCACCCAATAGTATCCTGATTATCTCTATCGCACTCTTGGTTTCTGGGGTGGGACTATCTAGAATTCCCGGGAGCATCATTCTAGCACATGATTTCGCCGCTTCCTCTGTCATTTCCGACCATTGTCTATTTTCATGAACCCATTCGCTGGAATTTTCTCCTATGCTGAGAAGGTCTCGATTTTTGATGGCCGTCTCCAACACATCCGCAAGAGACTGATGACTCCCTTTGTCGAAAAGGAAACCATTCTCCCCGTCTACAATTAATTCCTTCGAGGGGCCAACATCGCTGCAAATTACTAATTTTCCATTCTTCATTGCCTCAAGAGGCTTCAATGCCGGCACAATCTCACAAACTCTCTCTGGTAGTCTTGGAATGACCACAACATCGATTCTATCGTAAATGCCATTAATTTCTTCGTGTGGAATCTTTCCAGTAAATTCGAACTGTTCTCGAACCCCCACTTCTTCTACTAATTCTTCTATCAGCTTCTTTGAAGTTCCATCGCCAACGATGACATATCTGGCTGTTTTGCTCCCAATTCTTTTGTTAACCTCCGAGGATGCTTTGACTAACAACTCCAGGCCCTCATATGGGACAATAGCACCCACATATCCGATAACCAAATCCTTTGTACCCGCACTTCGTTTCTTTTCATCTTCATCTTTGTAGAAATTTGAGAATTTACTAACTCCATTCGGAATAATTTTAATCTTGGATGCATCAATACCCCACTCCGTCACAGTTTCTTTCAAGCCATCTGAAATAACAAAGAGAGAATTCGCTTTCTCTGCACACTGCCTTTCTAATCTGATCATCTGTTGGAACTTTGCGCTCCTCTCAAAATTAGAATTGTTTGCCGCGCGGGAATATGCCCAAATCCCCCTCATTTCGTAAACAAACGGGATAGAAAGTATGTCAGAGACAATGGCGGCTGCTAACCCGATAGAATGATCTGATGCCGCGTACATAATGGAAGGTCGGAAAATTAAAGCGGATTTAAGCAGCGACTCGGCTGCTCTATGGACATATTCTTCATTCTTCACACCAGACATGCCTTCATCGTCTGGATCCAAAATATGGTCCACACCTCTAAGTTTGTATTTGTTCGAATCTATAGTTCCATCATTGTAGTCTTTCCTGTCTGTCGGAAAACCCCATCGGCAAAAAACCCCGATATCGAATCCTTTCTCTTTCAGTGATGCCACTATCTCTTCTGTTCTGATTGTGTAACCGCTATTGACAAAGGGCTGTGATGAATGGACGCAGTACATTATTTTCCCCGGTTGCGGTGAGAAATCACCTGAACTATAGTTTCCAATGTCTAATTCGTATCCCTCCTTAATCCACTTGGATAATTCATCAATTCTTTTCAACAGAGAAATTGATGATGTTTGAGAAGCACCATCAAGTGAAGCTCTTGCTTCTTCCAATCTGCCAATAGATTCGAACGTCCTGGCCGCATGTCTCTTTATTCTCTCATTGGAATCCGCTCGTATGCCATAAGACTCGAGCAATCTTACCGCGTTATCCGGATCGACTCTCCTGATTGAGTTAACTACCGATAGGACGATTTCATCCTTCCTACGTTCACTCAGCTCTTCCCTAGCGATTATCGTCTGAATTACGCTGATGAATTCTGGAATAGCATCATCCTTGGTCGTCTCGTGTACTATTCTGTAGTCAAGAGAAAACAATGGTAGATTGATGAGATCTTCCTCCAAATCGCCAATCTCTACCTCAGTACCATTGAATATCCTCTCTTCCTCAAAGTCCACCAGGAGCTCCCTCTTGAGGACTCTAATCAAATCTTCAATTTCAAAGGAATTATCGAAAATATCAGATTCAATAACTTCTGATATTTTCTCCGAAAATGGGCTGATTTCTTCGAGACAATCTAGTAATCTTTCACTTTCTGTCTCGCCATTTGAGTCTACTAGCATATTAGTAATGTCTGAAATCTCACCTTCGAAAATGACCTCTGAGATTCTAGTCAGAACATCCATTCTTTCGAACTCTCTTTCTTCCGCTGTTTCGATTTGGTTGACCAATGAAAGAGTTAGGGGGAATCTACCTTCTCTTTTCGAGCAAATTCTAGCCGATTTAATTATTCGCTCGTCGACGAGATTCCTCCTCAATGAGAGGAAAAGAGACAAAGCAACTTCTCCCGAGAATCGTGAGATTGCCCTAAACAAGCTGACAACTAGGCTTCTTGTTTTGTATGGGTCCTTCAGATAGGACTCCTCAATTACCTCTGAAAAAATTTCAGTCGATTCATTCAGACTTTCTCCTCTAACCAAAATTAAGATTGCTTCTAGCCGCCTGGTTAGAGTTTCACTATCTCCATTTGTACCTTCAACAAACATCTGTGCCTCGTTACCCAACAATAAGGAAAGGCACTCCAAGTCCTCAGGATCTGCTCTGAGAGCGTCTAGATAGTATAGCATACTTTCCAAGCCGTTTGTAATCAAGCCCATCCTCTTCAGAGCCACAGAATTCCAAGGATTCTGATTCAAAACATCAAGAGAGTTGGATTTAACAATGCCGAACTCTTCTTCCTTCAACAGGGACTCAAATCTCTCTTTGGGAAATAACTCTATTTCTTGATAATCGGAATGCTCTTGACTGAGATTTGCCCCTTCGTCTCGTACGTTCGAAAATGCACCAGAAGCTTCTGCTTTATTGGAACTGTACGGCAAGATTGCCCTGATCGACTCAAGAAATCTGCTCATCTGGAACTCCCACCCCGGAGTACTCGAACCCAACCGACTCCATCAAATCCCTGTCCAGTGACCTCGGACCATCGAACAGTTTTGCCTCCGAGACTATATCACGAATCCTCTCCCATTCCAACTCGAGACACTGTTTGTGCGCAGTGGCAAGTACGACCATTCCAGTCCCCGCTGCCCCTTGGTACGGGTCGTTCACCATCTCCACTCCATCTGGCAACTCAACCTCGGAAGTAACCATTGGATCCCAGATCCTGGATCTTATCCCGAGTCTGGATAATTCTTCCACTAGCCCTACAACCGGAGATTCCCTGGTATCTCCAACATTAGGCTTGTACGCCAATCCAAGAATCATCACTTCCTTATCGGGAGAGAGATGACGAGCGATCTTCGCTGCGGAGTGTTCAGGCATCGACTCATTTATTTCTCTGGCACTCGGACTGAGGATTGATCCTATTCCCGCCTCTCTACTCGATTGGATGTAGTAGTATGGATCCACTGGAATGCAGTGCCCTCCCACCCCTATCCCGGGAGTATGCCTGTGGAAATTCCACTTTGTGGAGGCGGCATCTATCACCTCCATGACATCCAACCCCATTTCGGGTAGAATCTTCGCTAACTCGTTCATGAACGCTATGTCGATGTCTCTCTGAGTGTTCTCGATCATCTTCGCGGCCTCAGCAACCTCGATCGGGCCGACGTATTCGCAACCTTTCTCCGTGATTTTGCTGTAAATATCAGCAAGGAACAAACCCGACTCTTCGTCGTTAGAACCCACAATTTTCGCGATATTCTCGGCGCTCTTACCCTCCTCTCCCGGACTCACCCTCTCAGGGGAATAAGCGAATTTGACATACTGCGGGAAGTTGTGGGACATTTCGGCCTCTATCGATCGAGCAATTCTCATAGTAGCCCCCGGGAAGACCGTACTCTCTACCACAATGATCTGGTTTCTCCCATCAGCCATTGATTCTAAGACAGATCTCATCGCACTCTCGACAATGCTCAGATCCGGGGTTCGATCCAAGTTTACTGGTGTTGGAACGGTGATTAGGATAACATCTGATTCGATAACCGACTCCTCGAAACTTTGCGAAACAGACCAACTCTCAGAATTCATCGGAATCTCGAGATCAGAAGAACCGTCAGACAGGTGCGATTCGCCAGACTCAATAGAGTCGATAACTTCCTTGTTGACATCAACTCCAAAAACTCTGAAGCCAGCTTTGTGAAACGCTATTGCAGTTGGTAAACCTACGTAACCAAGTCCGACGACGCAAATTGTAAGATTGCCCCCCATATCCCCACTTCTCAGTTTTCTTGGCCGACTATGCTACGATATTTAGACAGGGCTTCCCCTATCTCTCCGTCGAAAACCAACCTGCCCCCATCAAGAACTAAGCCTCTATTGCAAATTTCTTTCGCTAGGCCGAGTGAATGTGTGGAAATAATAACAGATCGGGAACTCTCGATAAAACTCCTCAGTCTTTCCTGGGCCTTTTTCCTGAACTCTGCATCTCCGACCCCTAGGGTCTCGTCAATCAATAGTAAATCTGGAGAAAGAGCGGTCATGAATCCAAATCCTAACTTCCCCCTCATTCCAGTCGAATACCCTCTCACGTTCCTATCTATCGCGCTCCCCAGTGATGCGAATTCAATAATGGATTTACTGAAATCCTCAAGGTCTTCAGATTTTACCCCATATGCACTAGCCAACTCCGAGATATTTTGCCTACCCGTAGAGTCGTGGAAGAATCCCGGGTCGGAACCAGAAAGGAGGATGGCTCTCCCTCTCGTGTTTATCTCTCCAGAACTCGGTCTTAGTTGTCCTGCAGTAGTTTTCAGCAAAGTCGACTTACCAGCACCGTTCTTCCCAATCAAAGCTATGATGTCCCCTTCGTCAACTGAGAAATTTATTCCTTCAATCGCCTTAATGCCCTTCATCTTGCCCAGAGGATTGCTTCTCGTCCTCGAGAACTCCACGTAATCCACCGACAAGTCATTCACAGAAACCATTACTTCTCCTAGGACCACGAAGAGACCTCCCATCTGAGCCTATCCAGGGTGTGGTATCCTCTCATTGATAGAATTCCAATTACCAGTAATATTGCGAACGCTTCCGGACCAAGAATCTCATCAATGACTGAGTCAACATCGACAAATTTCCTCGCCCCTTCTACGAAGAATGCAAATGGATTGTATTCA
>MDTB01216501.1_pt1 | contig 14579 bp, 16 predicted proteins | sample 811161 | NCBI WGS metagenome assembly MDTB01 (sample SAMN05326650, study PRJNA326480) | marine metagenome | isolation source: seawater | place: Mediterranean Sea | collected 2009
ATAAAGGTACTATAAATTGTAAAAAAAATGAAACTATTATTAGTGCAAGTTCGTTATGGAATAGGCGATATTATTTTAGCCGGGCTACCTTATATTCACGCTTTATCAAAAAAATTCAATTCTAAAATAAGCTTATTGGTTAAAGAAAGCTCAAGAGCATCTGATTTATTTGCTGATGACGATCATGTTGATGAAATAATTACTCTTAAAAATGATATGGATGGAGTGAGAGGCATTTTCAAATTAACGAAAGAACTAAAAAAAAGAAACTTTGATAAAATTTTTATTTTTAATTCATCTTTAAGATATAATTTAGTTGCACGATTAGCAGGTATAAAATCCATCTATCAATATCCACTTTTTCGCTCAAAAGATAATATTATAAATAGCTGTAAAATATTTACCGAGAGTATAACTAATCAAGTTGTATCAACAGAGCCTAACTTAATAATTAAAAAAACAAATAATAATTTGGAAAAAAGTTTTTCTATATTGTTGGGATTAAGTGCTAGTGGCCCTACAAAAAGATGGGCTATTGATAATTACATAAGACTTGCAGAAGAAATTTCTAAGAGAAAAAAGTGTAAATTTTATTTAGCTGGTGGAAAAAATGATGCTAATTTAATTAACCAGTTCAAAAATTCGTTTGCAGGAAAAAATAGTTTTTCGTTTGAGAAAATGAGCATAAAAAAAACTCTGCCGATTATAAAAAACTGTAATTTATATATAGGAAACGATACTGGTTGGGGGCATATAGCCGTTGCACTTAAAATAAAAGCACTTATGATTTTTTGTGACTCACCATTAGTATACAGCTCATACAGTAAGTTGATAACTACTGTTGAACCTGAGGGGATAGAAAAAGGTAAAACTACCCATGATACTCTAGGTAAAGACAAAGTTTCTTTTGATAAAGTCTTGTCTGAGTCTTTAAAGCTTATTAATTAATTAAAATCGTTTTTTAAAATAGTTTCTTTTGCTTCTGAAACCATTTGAGCAAGTTTAGTTGTATTAGTATCATTTTTATCTGGATGCAGTTTTGACATTATTCTTTTATAGCTAGATAAAACCTGGGCCTTAGAGTCTCCTTTTTTACATCCAAGAATGTTATATGCTTCGTCTAAAGATATATTAGATGATGCTTTTGAATAATTTGTTCCAGATCTAAATGAATATCTTCCTGTTTGGCGCAAATAGCTAATAAGTCTCCAAAGTTGAAATAATTGAAATAAACCTATGCCACCTTTTAATTTTAGAAGGGGTATTAAAAAAAACAGTATAGGAATGGTAAAAGCGTATCTACCAACTAAGAAAAGGGTTATAGCTAAAAGAATTCCTGTTGTAAAAATTATATATCTGATGCCCTTTGCGATTCTTTTACTACTTGCTTTGCTAAACCAATTTAATAATAAATAAAGAATGACAAAACAAATTCCAATGATTAAAAATAAGTTCATAATTTTTTTTATATGAAGATACCACAATTGAGGAAACAACCTGAAAAGAAAAGTTGTCATGGTTATACTTGGATAGATGATTACTCCTGGATACATCAAGATAATTGTCTAGAAATCCTAAGAGATACTAGCAAACTTAACCCTGAGGTAAGAAAATACCTTGAAGAGGAAAATACATATACAAAAGAAAATATGAAGGACACAAAAGATCTTCAGAAAAAACTTTTTGCTGAAATTGAAGGCAGAATAAAATTAGACGATGAGAGTTTACCTTTTAAAGATAAAAACTACGAATATTGGACCAAGACTACAAAAGAAGGAAATTACTTTAAGAAATTTAGAAAAAAAATAAATGATAGCAAGATAGAATGTTATTTTGATGGCGATTTAGAAGCAAAGGGCAAGAAATTTTTCAGCACTGGAGATCTTGCAGTTTCTTACGATGATAAGCTATTAGCATTTTCAGTAGATGATAAAGGTGGTGAATATTTTACTATTTTCGTAAGACGTATATCAGATAACAAAATTATTGAAAAAATTGAAAATACCGCAGGTGGGGTTTTATGGGCTTATGATGATAAGTCTTTTTTTTATAGAAAACACGATTCTCAAAAAAGACCTCGTGAAATTTTCCAACATAAATTGGGGACTTCAATGAAGGAGGATAAACTAATTTTTGAGGAAAAAGATGAGAGGTTTACCTGCTCGATCGACACTACATCTTGTGAACAATTTTATATAATTGAAACTGGAGAACACACTACTACTGAAGTTTATTTTTTCCATAAAAGTGAAAAAATATTTAAACCCAAATTATTTATCAAAAGAGAAGAAGGCATTCTTTATAATATAGATAGCTTTAATGGGTATTGGTATATGCATACAAATAAAAAAGCTGAGGATTTTAAAGTCTTAAGATGTAAACATGAAAAATTAAACGATTGGGATGATTTTATACCATCGAAAAATGGAGTTCTAATTGGCGGTTTAACTTTTTTAAAAAATTGGATACTAAGAACTGAAGTTTCAGATGCTCTTCAAAAAGTTTTTGTAAGAAATGTGAAAACAAATAAAGAAGAGCAATTAATTTTTACTGATGAAAAAGTTATATCACCAGGTGTTGCTCTACTACAAAAAGATAAAAATACTGACATCATAAGAATAGGTTACGAGTCCCCAAAAACTCCTGCTAGAACTTTTGAGTATAATCTTAAAACTAAAAGTAAAAAACTTGTTAAAGAGCAAGAAATACCATCTGGTCATAATAGAGAAGATTACATTGTAGAACGACTAAATTGTAAAAGTCACGATGATCGTAAAATTCCTATCACTATTACCTATCACAAAAATACAAAATTAGATGGGACTGCTAATTTATTGCTATATGGATATGGAAGTTATGGAAGTTCTATGACACCTACATTTTCATCTTCGCGGCTGTCTTTAATTAATAGAAATATAATTTGGGCAACTTGTCATATTAGAGGTGGCTTAGAGAGAGGAATGAATTGGTGGAAAGAGGGTAAAATGCTAAATAAAAAAAATACTTTTAAAGATTTTATACACTGTGCAAAATTTCTTATAGAAAATAAGTATACCAGTAAAAAGAAAATAATTGCTTACGGAGGGTCAGCAGGAGGCCTTCTTATTGGCAATGTTATCAATCAAGAACCAAACTTATTTCTAGGAGCTATCAATGCAGTTGGTTTTTTAGAGCCTTTACAAACTAATTTGAGACATGAATTACCTCTAACAAAGGGTGAATTCAAAGAATTTGGCGATGCAAAAAATAATAAAGAGCATTTTGAATACATTAGATCTTACGATCCGATTCAAAATATACAAAAAAAAGATTATCCAAATATTTTAATAACTACATCGCTGTCGGACTCTAGGGTTCTTTTTGACGAACCAACTAAATACTGCGCCAAATTAAGAAGCTATAAAACTGACAATAATTTATTACTTTTAAAATGTGAAATGGATGCTGGGCATGGATCTCGTTCGGGCAGAAAAAATATAATTGAAGATATTGCTTTTGATTATGCCTTTGCAATAAAAATTGCCGGAAAATTATCTTAAAAACAATTCTTGCTGTTAAAACCAACTACTACATTGTTCGGGTTAACTTCAAATCGTCTTTCACATTTTATCTTAAATTTTGAGTCATAGTAAACCAAAACCTTATTTTTCTTACTTGTAACCTCTATTAAGTCAGGTTTTCCAAACTCTATTTTTAAATCGGACTCAGTTTTTTTTAAAAATTTACTTAATTTTTCAGACTCTTTACTCGAAGCCTCATCAACCTTTTTATTAACTGTTTTACAACCTGAGATTAAAATTAAAATAACAAAGAATTTTAAGAATTTTTTCATAAAAAATTTTTTGAATTATTAAATTATATCAAATTTTACAAGGTTGATGTGCAAGAGTTATAAACAATATACAACTTTCGATTTAAATCTAACCCATTTTGAACTTTTTTATTTTTAAATATGTACTACAAGTGCGTATTGGAGGAAAAATTATGATGGATAAATACTTTGAGTATAGAAAGCATAAAACTAATTTTAGAACAGAAGTAATTGCTGGTGTTACAACTTTTTTGACAATGGCATACATAATGTTCTTAAATCCTTTTATTCTTTCTGGAGAATTTGCTGGAACTGAGAAAGGTTTCTTTGATTTCGGCGGTGTGTTTACGGCAACAATAGTAGCAACTGCCATAGCATGTTTTATAATGGCGTTTTACGGTAAATCTTGGCCTATAGGTCTTGCGCCTGGTATGGGCATTAACGCGTTTGTAGCATTTGGTGTTGTTGGTGGAATGAAATATACACCTGCAGAAGCTCTTTCGACAGTTTTGCTTGCAGGTATACTTTTCTTGTTAATTTCATTAACGCCGATAAGAGCATGGATAATCAATTCCATTCCAAGAAGTTTAAAATTTGGAATTGGAGCAGGTATAGGTCTTTTCTTGGCTATAATCGGTTTAGAAATAATGGGAGTTGTGGGAGATCACCCTGTTACATTAGTAACCTTAGGGGATATTAAAAATCCACTAGTACTACTCGGCTGTCTAGCATTTGTAGTAATGATTGTTTTAGAAAAATTAAAAATAAAAGGAAATATCATTATTGGTATTTTAGTTTTTAGTGTTCTAGCATGGTTACCAATGTGGGAATGGACAGGAGCAACAATTAAAGGTGGTTCATCTCTAGCAAAATTTAACGGTGTTTTTGCAGCACCTCCGTCAATGTCTTATTTATTTGATGCCTTTGAAGGTTTTAATACAGGTAAAGTTTTTACAGGAAGTGGTATTACTGTAATATTTACCTTATTCTTTATCGACTTTTTTGATACTGCGGGAACATTAACCTCAGTTGCGAACGTTTCGGGAAAAGTTGATAGCAAAGGAAAAGTTCAAGATATTGAGAAAGCAATGCTTGCTGACAGTGTAGGAACAGTTGCGGGAAGTCTTGTAGGAACTACTACAGTAACAAGTTATGTAGAGTCTGGTGCAGGAGTAAAAGCAGGAGGCAGAACAGGAATGACTTCTCTTGTTATAGGAATACTCTTTCTTTTGTGTTTAGGCTTTGCTCCTTTAGCAACAAGCTTACCAAAAGAGATCGATGGTGCTGCATTGGTTTACGTTGCAGTCTTATTTGTAAAAAATATTACAGACATTGATTGGAAGGATATAGGTGAGTCTGCTCCAGCAGTTTTAGCGATGATTACTATGCCTTTAACATATAGCATTAGTAATGGTATCGCTTTAGCTTTTATCGCTTATGCATTAATAAAAATATTTAGCGGCAATGCAGCTAAAACTTCGCCTGCCATTTGGGTGGTTGCGATACTAAGCGTAATAAGCTTTTCACTTTAGAATTTAAATTAGAATAATTAGGGGCCAGATATTTTGTCTGGCCCTTATTTTTTTTGTCTGATTTTTAATTCTTCAATTCTTATTTCTTCATAATGTTCAAAAGGCTGCACTATCCATGGATCACTCTGTAATTTAATCGCACAGTAATCTGGTTCGAATGTTGATTTTTTTTTCTTCCACAGGGTTGCTGTTTTTATATCTTCTATTTTACCTTTTATAGGATCGTATTTTCTTAACCAATCTACACTTTTTTTAAGAGTAATTCCTGTATCTGAGAGATCATCACACAATAGTATTCTTCCTCCCATATTTTTAGCAATAGAACTCATCTCTCTAGAGAAAACTATATCTCCTTGTTCGTCTTCAATGCCCTTACCGCTGTAAGATTCCACAGCTAGATAGGCACATTTTAATTTAAAAACTCTACTTAAAACATCTATCATTGGTGCGGCGCCACGCATGATACCAACAAGTAAAGTAGGTTTGTAACCGCTGTCATGAACCATGATGGCTAATTTTTCTACAGTCTTATTGTATTCATCCCAAGAAATGATTAATTTTTCTGGCATAGCAAAACTTAATATTGTACTGGCTCATTGTCAACGGAGTGCCACAATGCCATAACCGCTAAAGTACAGTAAGGTGAAAACTTTTTTTGAAGTTTTTTAACAAAGCTTTTGGGAGGTAAGTATTTTTTTTTATAATTAAGTGATATAGCTCTTAACAAACCAATATCTTGTATTGGCCATATGTTTTGTCGGTTATAAAAGAAAATCAAAACCATTTCACTTGACCACCTTCCTATTTGCCTTAAACCTGATAGATATAAAATTGCCTCTTCATCATCCATTTTTTTTATTAATTTTGGATCAAAGGTTTTTTTCAATATTTTTTTTGCTAAACTTTTAATGCCTTTCGCTTTTAGTCTACTTAAACCACATTTTCTCAAAGTTGTAATACTAAGTTTATTTACAACTTTCGGATTTATTTTCCCTTTACATTTTTTTTCAAATTTTGAAAATACAGAGTCCGCGGCTGCCACTGAAATCTGTTGGCTAACTATAGAGCGTGTTAATGAATAAAAAAAATTATTTCTAGTTGTAAGGTGGCTTTTATAAGATTTTATTAACCTTGCCATTACTTTGTCCTTTTTTGAAATATATCTTTTAGATTTTTCCCACCACTTTGGCTTCATACTCTAGGTGCCACAACTTGTTTTTTAAGCGTTACTTCTCTTCTAAATATAATAAATGAGCTCATAACAATTAATCCAGCACCAAATAAAGTCATAATTTTTGGTACTTCACTAAAAATTAAATAGCCAGCCACCACCGCTACTACTAAAGATAAATATTTAATTGGTGAAACTAGGCTAGCATCCGCTAATCTGTAACTTTGAGTAAGCAATAAGTTTGCTATACCTCCGGCAAGACCAAGTAATAAAAATAAAAATGCCTCATATAGAGTTGGCCAAATCCAACCATTTACAATAGTTATAAGACCTACCAAAAGAGATAAAATTGAAAAATAAAATGCTATTAAATAATTTGGTTCAGTTTTAGACAAACTTCTTATACTTATAGCAACATTTGCAAAACCTAAAGAAAATATAACTGGAAAGATATAGTAAAAATTCATTTGTTCAAATGCAGGACGAACAATAAATAGCATCCCAACGAAACCTATGGCAACTGCGGACCATCTTTTTATACCAACTTTTTCAGAAAGAAAAATTACAGACATTATTGTAACAAACAAAGGTCCGGTAAAAGTTAAACTGATAACATCTGCTAAAGGTAAATTTCTTAAACCAACAAACAGAGCTATTATAGCAATTGTGCCACTAACAGCTCTAAAAGTGTGTAGAATTGGTCTTTTAGTTTTATAAAAAGTAAAAATTTTATTTCTGGGTATTAAGAAAAAGATTGGTATCATTCCAAAAAAAAATCTCATAAATAAAACCTGACCGAATGGGACATTATTTAAATATTTAACAATCAAATCCATTGTACTGAAACAAATTACTGAACCAATCATGTATAAAACAGCTTTTTGAGATTTCGAGAGCAAATTTACCGCCTTTAATTAATTTGATTAACATATTAGAATTTAAAGAGAATGGAAACTGGAATATTTGCAGCTGGGTGTTTTTGGAAACCCGACCTAGAGTTCGAGGAACTTAAAGGGGTAAAAAAAACAGAAGTAGGTTATTGCGGGGGTAATAGTGCAGATACAACCTATGAAAATGTATGTAGTGGAACAACAAATCATGCGGAGGTAGTGAAAGTATTTTTTGACGAAGGTATTATTTCTTTTGAGGAGCTTGTTAAATTTTTTTTAAAAATTCACAATCCAACTACTTTAAATAGGCAAGGGCCAGATATAGGAACCCAGTATAGAAGTGAAATTTTTTATAATAATGAAATTCAAAAAAAAATTGCAGAGAAGGTTTTAAATGATGAAAGTAAAAATTTTAATGGAAGAATTGTAACTAAAGTGTCTAAAGAGTTGAATTATTGCAAAGCAGAAGATTATCATCAAAAATATTTAAAAAAGAGAGGGATGTAATGAACTTAGTTTCAACTGATTGGCTTGTAAATAATATAAAAAAAGTAAAAATTTTTGATGCTACTTGGCATATGCCTTCTTCGAAACGTAAAGCTAAAAAAGAATATACTGATAAACATATTAAAGGAGCTATGTTTTGGGATGTTGACGAACACAGCGATAAGGACTCTCCTTATCCACATATGATGAGTAATTCCGATTATTGGACCAGAATGCTAGAGTCTTTTGGAATTGTAAATGATGATCATATTATTGTTTATGATTTCAGTGATACTTATAGCTCATGCAGATTGTGGTTTGCTTTAAAATATTTTGGCCATAAAAAAGTTTCTGTCTTAGATGGGGGTATGAAAAAATGGTTAAATGAAAATAAACCTACTAGTAAAGGGAAAAGCGAGAAAGTTGAAAAATCTAGTGGAATAAATATATCAGATCGTAAAAGTCAATATAGAGTGAATGAAAATTCTGGATGGATAAAGAATAAAAGGCAAATAGAAGAAAGCATTAAAAATTTTTCTTTTACTCTGGTTGATGCTAGAAGTCGTGATCGATTTTCAGGCAAAATAGATGAGCCTCGTCCTGGACTAAAAAAAGGCTGTATCATAGGCTCAAAAAATATTCCTTTTAAAGAATGTATAGAACAGGAAAAAAATACTTTTAAGTCTAAAGATGAATTGATTAAAGTTTTTGATCAAAATAATGTAGATATTTCTAAACCTATCGTTTTTACTTGCGGTTCAGGAATGACTGCGTGTGTTTTAGGTCTAGCATATTCTCTAATAAGTGGTAAAAATGCTGTGATTTATGATGGCTCTTGGTCAGAATACGGAAAAAAATGAAAAGATCTAAAAAAGTAACTATAGGAATTATAATTTTTTTTGTCATTGTCGCAACCGTAATTGGTGGCAGAACAGCAATGGGAGTTTATTTCAAAAAAAAATTCGGCAAAAGACCGCCTCCGGGTGTAATAGTCGAAATAGTTTCTGAAAAAAAATTTAACAATACAATTGAAAGCTATTGTACAGCTTTAAGCAGCAAAACAACTTCTTTTAAAATAAATAAAAATGAACTATTAGAACCCATTAAATTTAAAGCAGTAAAAAAAGGTGAGGTTGTTGCCAAACTACAAGACAAAACTATCACAGCACCCTTTTCTGGTACAATTGGTACACGGGGTATAAGTTCTTCAATTCTCGGTACGGAATCAATGATAGTGACATTAGATGACTCACAAAAAATACTTTGTGATTTACAAATCCCGGAGGTTTTTGCGTCTATTTTGAAAAAAAATCTCAAAGTAAATGCAAAGTTTTTAGCATATAAAAATAAATTATATACAGGAGCAATTATTTCTCATGCTTCTAGGGTAGATGCACAAACTCGTAGTATTTTGGCTAGAGCACAAATTAATAATAAGAATCTTGAAATTCTACCAGGATCATTACTAGATATTGAAGTTCTTTACGATGAAAAGGATGCTCTTTCTGTTGCAGACACTAGTATAATTTTTGAAGATGAAAAAAAGTTTGTTTATAAAATTTTAGATAATAACAAAATTGAAAAGACAGAAGTCACGACTGGAATAAGAAAAGGCGGAAATTTAGAAGTTTTGGACGGTCTAATTGCAAACGACAAGGTTGTTAAGGAAGGTTTGGCTAGACTATCTGATGGGATGGTTGTTAAGCCATTAATAAAATAATATGCATAATTTTTGTTTGCTTAATATAAAGAGGCCAGTTTTAAGTGCTGTGTTCTCTTTGTTGCTTCTTATTTTTGGTCTTTATACCTTTTTTGAATTAAGCACTAGAGAGTTACCAAAAAATTTACAGCCACCAGAAGTTGTTGTCTCAACTAAATATACAGGTGCGAGTCCATCAATAATTGCATCTGAAATATCAGAACGTATTGAGCTAGCAATTGGTGGGGCAGAGGGAATTAAATCAATTGATACTTTGTCAGAGATAGGAAGAAGTACAATAAAAATTGAATTTTTCACTTCAATAGACATAGATGATGCTGCGAATGATATCAGAGAGAGAATTGCGCGAATTGTAGATAATTTACCTGAGGATAGCAAAGTTCCAGAAGTTAGAAAGGCCTCAGCTGGTTTTTCTACAAGTATGTGGTTATCAGTTAGTAGCACTTCTTGGAATTCTCTAGATATCGGAGATTACGTAAAAAGAAATTTAGTGGATGCATTTAGTTCAGTTCCTGGAACAGGAAGAGTAATTGTTGGGGGAATTAACGAAAAAGCTATAAGAGTTTATCTTAATCCCGTGAAATTAAGTGCAAATGATTTAGATATTAGAGAAGTAGAAAGTTCTATAAGAAAAAATAATGTTGCAATACCTGCTGGAACTATTGAAGCTAACAATGTAGATCTAACTTTAGATCTTGGAAAAGCTTATAAAGATATTAATTCTATTAAAAAATTACCTATAAAAAAAATTAAAGGTAAAATTATCACACTAGGGGATTTAGGTGAGGTTAAATATGGCCCTGTTTCTGAAAAAACTTTATTTAAAGCTCAAAGTCCTGATGCATTAAATGAAAATACTGTTGGTATAGGTATTTACGCAAGAACAAATGAAAGCACAGTAACACTATCTAATAATATTCGAAAAAAAATTAAGGAAGTAAACAAAACAATACCAGATGGTCTTAAATTATCGGTTAGCTTTGATAGAGCAACATATATAAAGGAAGCAATTCAAATGTGCTACCAATCAATAATTTTTGCTTTAGCTTTAGTAGTTGGAATTATTTATCTTTTTTTAGGAAATATAAGAGCAACTATAGTTCCGGCAGTGACACTCCCAGTTAGCTTGATTGGTGCTTGCCTTGGTTTATGGCTCTTTGGTCTTACTATTAATGTTTTTACCCTACTTGCAATTATTTTAAGTGTAGCAATTGTAACCGACGATAGTGTTGTTATGACTGAATCGATTTATCATCGAGTAGAACAGGGTGATACTGCTCTTTCAGCTGCTGCAACAGGTTCGAAAAATGTTATTTTTGCTATTTTATCTACCAGTATTATACTTTTAGCAACTTTCGCACCTTTGTTATTTATCGGTGGAATTAGTGGCACTTTGTTTCGAGAAATGGCAATAACTTTGTCGATTACGATAGTAATTAGTACTTTTACAGCTCTTTCAATTGCACCAATGTTAGGATCAAAATTACTTAATAAAAAAAAATCAAAATCAAAAATAGTATTGAGATTTGAAAAATTGTTTGATTCTTTTGGAGAATTTTATTCGGAAACCCTAAATTATTGGATAAAAAAACCTAAAAGTATAGTTTGGTTTATGATTTTTGTAGTCGCTCTTGCTGCTTTTCTTTTTAAAATTACCCCAAAAACATTATTGGAAAGGAACCCAGATAGAGGTGTTTATTTAGTCTTTGGAAAAACAGATGAATCGTCTTCCTTTGAATACACCGTTGATAAAGCTGAGAAAGTTGAAAAAAGATTGTTACCTCTTTTACAAGATAAAAATGAACCTTATCAAAAATTAATTATGAGAGTACCTGGTTTTGGTAGATCTTCGCAGTCTTATAATAGTTTTATCATCATAGCGTTATTAGATAACTGGAAGGACAGAAAAGATAGTGCACAAAAAATTGTTAGAAAAGCAATTGGAAAAATTGTAACCGTTCCAGGCACAATGGCTTTCCCATTAACACCAAATTCTGTTCGAGTGAGCAATTATCAAAAACCTGTCGTAGTGACAATGACAGGGCCCTCTTATGAAGATCTTTACAAATGGCAAAATTCAGTAATGAAAGAATTAAGAAAAAATAAAGGTTTAGCAGATATTACATCGGACTATTCTAAAAACAAACCAGAGGTACAATTGATAATAGATGAAAATAAAGCAAAGGACTTAGGTCTATCTATTCAAGCAATAGGAAAATCAATAGAAACATTGTTTTCAGGAAAAAGTGTGACAACACTTAATGAGTCTGGAAAAGAATATCCTATAATTTTACAAGCAGATCTAAAAGATAGACGAAAAACTGAAAGTTTAAGTAAGATATTTGTGCGTTCCGATACTACGGGTAAACTAATTTCTCTAGCAAATGTAGTAAGTTTTCAGGAAAAAGGTTCACCTAAATTATTAACACGTTACCAAAGATCCAAATCTGTAACTCTAACTGCGCGTTTAGTTGGAGGATATACTCTTAATGAAGCACTAAACTTTATCGAAAAAACAATTGATAACGAGACTCCTTCAGCTGGTATTTTTTATAAGGGAAAATCTTTAGATCTTAAGGAAGCTTCAAGCGAATTAATTATAATTTTTGCTCTGGCATTAATAAGTGCATATTTAGTTATGGCTGGTACTTTTAACGCTTGGCGCCAACCTTTTGTGGTAATGCTAACAGTTCCACTAGCAGCTTTGGGTGGGTTAATTTTTATTCTTTTATTCAATAGCACTATTAACATTTTTTCCCAAATTGCCTTGGTCGTACTAATTGGTATTGCTACTAAAAATAGTATTTTAATAGTGGATTGGGCAAACCAACTTAGAGTAAAAGGGCAAAGTGTTGAAAATGCTATTGTCGAATCTTGTTTAAGAAGATTTAGACCAATTATGATGACCAGTTTATCCACTCTCATTGCAATGGTGCCATTGATAGTTGGAAACATAGGTCCAGGTGCTGGTGAAGGAATAAGGCTTGCCGTTGGCTGTACAATATTTGGTGGTATGTTAATTAGTACTTTTTTAACTTTATTTACAACGCCAGTATTTTATTTACTACTTTGTAAAAACTCTAAAAGAATGGATGAGGTTGATATAAGATTAGATAAAGAGTTTAGTAAATAATATATTTTTTTCTGTTAAGTTTGTCTCTACACATAGTTAATTGTTTTCTGTAATTAGAGGCAATATCTTTTGTAGATTTTGCATATATGATTGCTTTTTTATCTTTTGAATAGTTTTTATAATCACCCCAACCTTTATAGTAAGCTAGATACTGTCGATAAGCATCATTCTTAGGTATTTTTAGAAGTTTGTGAGTTTTGTTAATATACCAACCAATAAAATCCACTGAGTCCTTAAACCTGGCCCTTGTGGCCAGTTTGTTCCCTGTTTCTTTTTTATATTGTTCCCATGTTCCTTTAATAGCTTGTGAATACCCAAAAGAACTAGATTTACGTTTATAAGGAACTACTTTAAATAATTTATGACGCGGAGGCTTTGCAAGCCAATTAAAATCGCTTTCTTTTTTTACAAACGCAAGCTGAATATAAATTGGAACTCCCCATTTATTTTCAACATTCTTTGTGTGTTTATACCATAAATAACGATCTTCAAAAATCGCACAACTATTTTTAGTATTTCTTGGAGTTGATGAACAAGCTGATAGAAAAAATAATATTATTAAGATTATCTGGTTTATTCTAGGAAAATGAATCACTTCTTACTATATATAAGAATTTAGTTCATAATTCTTCTCCATTTTTCAGGTTTTGTAAAACTTCCTTTCCATATACCAACTTTATTTTCCCTTGCATAATTCTCGTCTAATACGTATTTTTTTGAATATTTCCTATAAGCTATTGCCTGACCATTTCTCACCATCCATTGATTGATATCTAATTCTCCATAAAAACATATAGATAAAAATCTCTTATAAAAATCCATTGAGTCGTATTTACACTTAACTTCTCGATTGTGTATTTTTTTTTTTAAAAATTTAGTTGAATTCAAACCGCAAGCATATTCTTTTTGAAAATTAAATATAAAAAAGCCGAAAGTAATTTTTTTACACTTTTGTTTTTTTTCAGGTGCATCAATACCAAAAAGCCTAATTTTTTTTGATCCAATTTTTATTGAATCACCATCAATAACTTTGGCATTCCCTATAATTATTTTCTCAGCTGAAATAGATAAATTTGATTGAATAAGTAAAAATAGTAAACTAAATAAAATCAGACTTAGCTTTTTCATTTAACTCACTCATTTTTTTTCTTATATCTTCGTCTGATATATCTTGATCTTTTAAGTCTTCTCTTATTTTTCTAAATACGTCTTCATCACCTGCTTCCTGAAAATCAGCTTTGATAACAGACTGGATATATTCTTTTTCCTTTTCTGAATCATATCCAAGTTTTTGAGAGACCCACTGACCGAGATATTTATTTCTTTTTGCAGCAACTTTAAATTTTAATTCCTCATCATGTGCAAATTTTTTCTCAAAGGATTTTTTTCGTTCATCAAATTTTTCCATTTTTAAACCTTTTATATAAAAATATTATAACAATAGCTAATAATGTTCCAAGTAAATTCGCAAATAAATCTAAGAATTGAAAAGATCTATTTGGTATAATTAAATGTAATAATTCTAAAACTATCGACAAGTTTATTAGCGAAATTTTGACTTTCCTATAATTGCTATGCTTGATATGACTAATTAGTCGAAGTAAAGATAAATAAAAAAAAGCAAGTGAGTGATTAATTGATGTCCCTAATGGATTTTTAATAAGGTTTGGTTGTTGGCCAAAATCTCCGTAAAGGAAATATCCTGTTAAACTACCTGGGAAAAGATACAAAATTAATAAACCTGTAAGAGAAAAATAGTATAAATAATGAATTAAACGGATTTTATTATCCATTTTAAAAAATCTGTATTTCCATTTTTTATATCAAAAAAAATAA
>MDTB01038470.1_pt1 | contig 14575 bp, 15 predicted proteins | sample 811161 | NCBI WGS metagenome assembly MDTB01 (sample SAMN05326650, study PRJNA326480) | marine metagenome | isolation source: seawater | place: Mediterranean Sea | collected 2009
ATAAAAAGTTTGCATATCAGTAGCAGCAAGAGCATCTCTTACTTTCTTTTGATCAAAAGAATTTGCTCTTTCAAATGCATCTTTAAAAACCAATAAAGCAGCTGATGACTCAGCAGCTTGATAAGGCGGTGCATAACCAAACATTTTAGTAAAATCCGCATCATATGTCATTCCGTCTTTAAACCACTTATCTTTATAGGTTAAAGTCTTATGCCATTGAGAAGCACATAAAGCGTATTGAGAATTTTTACCATGTTGTTTTGATAGTTTTGCAGCATCACAATGTGTCATTGCAAGCATTGGAACATCAACTTTCATTTCAGCTATTTGTCTAATAGCAGTCAAAGCTCCTTTTGTATGACCCGACACAACAAGAACATCTGGCTTCATCTGTTTTACTTTAACTAAGGTAGCAGCCATATCATTAAGTTCTTTTGGTAATTTATCGTCAATTATAATTTCAGATCCAGTATCTTTTGCTGCATCTAAAATGCCTAATCTAACGTCTTGAGAAAAAGCATCTTGTTCAAAAGCTTGTGCAATTCTTACACCTTTTCCACCATTTAATTCAACAGCTGTTCTAATTGCTACATCTAGATATAAATTTGCTGGTGCAAGCACTGCAAATAAATATTTATATCCTTTTGTAAACAAAGATCTAGACGCACCATTAGCTTCAACCATTGGTACCCCATATTTTTCAGTTACTGGAGCCATGGCTTTAGTTAAACCAGAACTATAAGGTCCAAGCATAAATTCTACTTTATCTTGGCTTATTAATCTTTCTGCAAGTTGTGCTGCTCTCTTAGGATTTGACTCATCATCGTAGTATATAATGTCAAACTTATAAGTTTTTCCACCTACTTTAATACCACCCATGCTGTTAATTCTATCAACAGCCATGTTGTATCCATTTTGAGTATGAACACCATTCGATGAATATTTTCCAGTTAAAGAAACAGCTGCACCTAAAATAATTTTATCTCCCACAACTTTTGCAAAAGATACAACCGAAGTAGAAATTAAAAGTGCAATTGCAGAAACAAATGTAATTATAAAGTTTTTTACTTTCATTTATTTCTCCTATTAATTAATTAATAGGTAATTAAACTATTAATTTACAAAAAAAACAACATGCACATTTTGCGCATGACAAAATTAAATATTAATATTGTTGAGTAAATACGATAATTATAGCTATTAAAATTAAAACACACGCTGAAATTGTGTTTATTATTTTGGGATTTGCTTTTAACCAAACAACTAATTTATTTGCAAGAATTGCATAAGCGACTAAAGATAAAAAATCTAAAACAACATAAGTTGTTATTAATATTAAGAACTGAATGACATAATTATTATTAAAATCAATAAACTGAGGAAAGATAAATGGAAAAAACATCCAAGCCTTTGGACTGGTTCCTGCAACTATAAAACCATCTTTAAAAAAAGAAAAAAAACTTTTTTTAGAAATTTGACTAGATTGAATATTTTTTGGTCTGGATTTATAGATATCAAAAGCAAGATAAGTTAAATAAATAACTCCTATCCATTTAAATGTATTTAAAAATAATGGATGATCTGAAATAAAAGATCCAATTACAAATATTACTAAAGTCGCCTGAATAATATTAGCGGTGATGTCTCCAAATGCTGTCCAAATACATTTTTTAACTCCATAGTTTATCGAATATGATATAATTAAAATTCTAGGTGTACCCGGAGTAATAAATAAAAAAAGTATTATTTGTAAAAATAAAAAATATTCTAAGGGAAGCATTTCTTGGATAGCCCTAAAAAACCGGGAGCTAAAGATGGCTAGATAGGACTATCAGAATACAATATATCACACCTATTAAAAATTGCATTATTCATTTTTTAATATTAACTAAATTGCTATGAAAAAAAGTCACAGACCAATCACAAAAGTCAAAAATCCTGAGCCCAGATTAGATAGTCCAAATTGGGTCATATGGGCGGCATGGGCCGACAGGGTCACTTTTGAAGAAATTAAGAAAAAAACTGGTAAGTCTGAATCTGAAGTGATTAAAATTATGAGAAATTCTCTAAAACCTTCTTCTTTCAAATTATGGAGAAAAAGAGCAAAAAGACAAAGTATAAAACATGGAAAAAAGTTTGAAATATCTAGAAAAGAAATAAGAAGAAAATTCAAAAAAAATGATTATATATAAAATATGAAAAATATTATTATGTATACAGGTCCAATGTGCAATTTCTGTGATGCTGCAAAAAGATTATTTTCAAGAAATAATATTAAATATGAAGAGATTGATATTACATCTAAAGATGGACTTAGAGATGAAATGATAAAAAAATCAAATGGTAGAAGAACTATTCCACAAATATTTTTCGATGATTATCATGTTGGTGGGTATGTTGAATTAAGAGCTTTAGAAAAAGAAAATAAATTAAAAGATCTAATAAAATAAATTATTCAATTGTTATTGAGACTCTTGGCTCTTCAATCCACATAACATCCGAAGTTATATCTTCATAACCAACTGCATTCTCAGTATTAAAAGCAATTTTTATTTAAATTTTTTAAGTTTTTCAATTCCTCCAATTTGATTAACTGACTTTATCACTCTTATTAAGGCTGATATATCTTTTGGTGCAATCTTTTTAACTGTCGATTCAAGATTGTCTCCAATTGTTAAACCATCTTTTGTTGAAAATTCTAAATATTTTTTTTTACAAAGATTAATTACTTTTCTTCGAACGGACTCTTTTGGTATACTTAGTATTTGAGATACTGAAAAAAGAGATAATTTTATTTTATATTTTTTTTTATTCTTCGGTAAATTCTTTATTACTGGAAACATTTCATTCCATTCCAAACCCTCACTAAATCTTTGTTCAATAGATGGATTAAGAGTTTGAAATAGTAAATGTGAATAAACGGTCAAAAGTATCATTTGAGAATCATAATCTATTTTAAATATTTTTTTCACTTCTTGGTAATGATTAAGGTGATGCATTAAGATGTCATAGATTAATTGATTTTCTTTAGCCCTAGACATTATTTTTTAAGTTTAAAAATTAAACATGCTCCATTGTTGCAATATCTTTTTCCAGTAGGCTTAGGCCCATCTTCAAAGATATGCCCGTGGTGACCTCCACATTTTCTACAATGATACTCTATCCTGGCATAACCTAATAAATAATCTTTTTTTGTTTCAAAAACATCAGGTAAAGATTGATAAAAAGATGGCCAGCCTGAACCACTCTCATATTTGGTGTTTGAATCAAAAAGTCTTTCTCCACAATTTACACAATGATAGGTTCCTTCACGTTTTTCACTATTTAACTCACTACTTCCAGGTAGCTCTGTGCCATCTTCAAATAATACTAATTTTTGCTCACTTGTAAGGTTTAAATTGATTTTTTTTTTCATAACTATTTTTTTTCAAAAATATAATTTATTGCAGTTTTATATTTTAATAAATAATTATTTTCTTTAAGATATTTTAATACTTTTGAATTATTTTCTTTCGATAATTTATTATGATTAAAAATTTCGATACAAATAACTTTTATATCAAAATTTTTTAGATTTAAAGATCTTAATACTTTCAACTCATGTCCTTCTATATCTATATTCATAAAATCAATTTTTTTTAAATTATATTTTTTTAATATAGAGTCTAATCTTTGAGTTTTAATTTTCTTTATTTTGATATCCTTTTTTTTAATCAAAAAATGTTTATTAATTAAATTTAAATTATTTTTTTCAATTGTATTTTGTGTTGCCAAGTCCCCAAGATAATAAAGTTTTGCTGAGCCTTTTTTATTTGATACTACAGTGCACAAATTAATATCCTCAGGTCTTGCAAAATTAAACAAATCAATAGAAAATTTATTTAAATCTATATTTATTCCTCGCCATCCAGCTTTATATAATTTAAAAGTATTATTATGTCTTGTAGGATGAAAACATCCTAAATCTACAAAATTACCTTTATAACTATTTCTGAAAATCTTTAAAATATATTTTTCTTCGTTTAGCTGTGAACTATTAAATAAAAATTTAAAATTTCTAATATAGATATTGTAATAAAAAAAAAGTTTTTTATAAAAGGAATTTTTTTTTGATAGTTTGTGAAAATATGAATTCGAAGAAGACATAATTAAATCAACTAATAATTCTTATAGGTTCACCTTTAATGCAAGCTTCTAAGTTTTCAATCATTTGAGAGTAAAAAATTGTATAATTTTCTGCAGTAACATAACCAATATGAGGCAAAATAAGTGCGTTAGACAAAAAACGTAATTTATTATTTTCTGGTAATGGTTCTTTTTCGTAAACATCTATTCCAGCACCGGCAATAAGATTTGTAGATAAAGCAATAATCAAATCGTCTTCATTTATTATTGAACCTCTAGATGTATTAATAATAAATGAAGTTTTTTTCATCATTTCAAATTCTTTTAATTGAATTAATTGTTTATATCTTTCACCACCTTGAACATGTAGTGATATGAAATCTGAATTTTGAAATAAATCTTCTTTGCTTGAGGGCAAAACGTCTAATTCTTTACATTTATCTAAATTTAAATTTTCACTCCATGCAATAACTTGCATTCCAAAAGCCTTTCCAATTTTAGCAACTTGAGATCCTATTCGCCCAAGTCCAATTAATCCAAGAATTTTTCCTTTTAATTCAAAACCAATATTGGTTTGCCAGTAACCTTGGAACATATTATCTATTTCAGATTTAATATTTCTTGCTAATCCTAATATTAAAGCCCATGTTAATTCAGCAGTTGGATTCGAATTTATTTCTGTTCCTGAGACTATAATTTTTCTTTTTTTTGCAGCTTCAAGATCAATGGCTTTATTTCGCATACCACTGGTAATTATAAATTTTAAATTTTTTAAATTATTAATTATGTTTTCTGTTATTGGTGTTCTTTCTCTCATTATTAAAATTGCTTTAAATTCTAATAATTTTTCTATTACCTCTTCTTCATTTGCAAATGGTTCACTAAATATTTTGAATTCATATTTGCTAGCCAAGCTTTTTAAATTAACAAACTGATGAGATACATTCTGATAATCATCTAAAATGGCAACTTTAAACATTTTTTTCTTTTTTATTTGAAAGGGTTATTCCACAAATTATAAAAATTGCTCCTAAAAAATGATAAAACATAAATCGTTCCTCAAAGATGATTATTGCCATAATTGCTCCAAAAATTGGCATTAAATGTAAAAAAATTCCAGCTCTATTAGCGCCAATCAAATCTATACCCTTTATCCAAAAAAAGAACGAGGCCAATCCTGGAAAAAGAACTACATATATCAAAGTTAAGATAAACGGTTTTTCTAATTTAATTAAATTTCCCATATTCATTTCAATAAAATATATTGGAATTAAAAAAATTAACCCACAAATTATTACAACTTCAAGTAAAGCAATTTGAGAAATTTCATATTTTTTCTTTTTTAAAAGAGCTGAATAAATTGCCCAAGAAAACATTGCTATAATCATTGTTAGGTCACCTTTGTTAAACTCCAAATTTTTAATTAAGTTCAAATCTGCTTTTGTGATAATAAATAGGACACCTGTTAATGATAATATTACACCCATAATTTGAAAAATATTCGTTTTTTCTATGTTTAGTAAAGATGAAATAAATATAATCCAAACTGGTATAGTAGAAATCATTAAAACTCCACTTATTACTTGAGTGTAATACAAGGAATAATAAACTATAGAATTAAATATTGTTATGCTTGTAATTCCAAGAACTAAAAAAAAAATTATATTATTTAGAATATAATCCTTTTTTTTTATTAGCTCTCTAAAAGTAAAAGGTATCAATATTAAAAATGCAAATAACCATCTGTAGAAATTTAATGAAAATGGTGGAATGTTGTAAATACTCGCAGCTTTTCCTACAATAAAATTACCAGACCAAAAAATAGTTGTTAAAATTAAAAGTATATAAGCTAAGTTACTTTTTTTATTCACTGTTTTATAAAAATCTCAAAGAACTATATGGTTGTAAATCAAGATTGGTATTTTCGTTTGAAATCATTTTTGATATTATCTTCCCAGAAATAGCACCTAAAGTCCATCCCAAATGATGATGTCCAAATGAATAAAAAACATTCTTATGGTTTTTAGATGGTCCAATTACTGGTAAAAAATCTGGTAATGAAGGTCTAAAACCTAACCATTCATCTTGATGCTCTGGTAAATTATCAAACATGTATTTTGCATTTTCAACAAGATTTTTAATTCTTGATTTTGAAAGAGGATTTTTAAGACCTCCAAATTCAACCGTACCTACCACTCTAAGTCCCTGCTCCATTGGTGTAATACCAAAACCTCGATTAGAAAAAATTACTGGTCTACTTAATAAATGATCACAATTTTTAAAATGAATATGATATCCTCTTTCTGTATCTAGTGGTATTTTTTCATCAAGTTTATCTGTTAATTTTTTGGAAAAAGCACCACAGGCAATTACTGCTTTATCAAATATAAGAGTTTGAGTATCAGATTTTATAATTGGTTTTTCATTTTCAAACTTTAAATCATTTATATTTAACTTTAAAAAAGTTCCACCTTTTTTTAAAAAAAGATCGAATAATTTTAAAAGAATTTTTTTAGGATTTCTTGCATGCTTTGCATAAGAATAAAAAACTCCACCATGATAAAATGGTTTTATTTTAGGTTCTAAATCATGAATTTCTTTAGGAGTTAAAATTTGCTGTTTAACACCTAGTTCATTTCTAATATCAATTTCGAGCTGTCTACTTTTAAGATTTTTGTCATTCCAGATATACATTATACCTTTTTGGTCTACTAAATCATTTAAATCAATTTCATCAAATAATTCATCATAGGCTGATAATGATAAATTTAAAATTTGATGCATATTTTTTGCAGTATGCATCATTCTCTTTGACGTGCAGTTTCTTATAAAACTAAAAAACCAAGGTAGCATTTTAGGAACATATCCCCATTTTAATGCAAGCGGCCCTCTATTACTTAAAAGCATAGCTGGTACATCGGTTAAAACATCTGGTCTATTTATTGGGACTGATGCATAAGGTGAAAAGTGACCAGCGTTTCCGTAAGAAGCTGCGGGACTTCCTGGATCATCTTTATCAAATAAAGTTACAATATGTCCTTTTTTTTGTAAAAATAAAGCACTACAAATACCTTGAATGCCTGATCCAATCACCGCAATTTTTAATTTTTTTTCCATTAAGAATTTTACATTTATAAATGTAATTATTATTGCGACATATTATGCTAAAATACAGAATTATCTAATTAAGAAATTAATTGTCTTTGATATATTTTTGCACTCATAACAATACTAAAGCCAATCATTATAGATAACATAGAAGATCCACCGTAAGACATTATTGGAAGAGGTGAGCCAACAATTGGTACTAAACCTAAAACCATGCTCATGTTCACTGAAATGTAAATAAAAATTGATGACGCAAAACCATAGCAAAATAGTTTTGAAAAAAAACTTCTTGAGAGTGCTCCAATTCTTAAAATTCTAAAAATAATAATTGCATAAATTAATAAAAGAATGACTGAGCCTATAAAACCATATTCTTCCGAAAATAATGTGAATATAAAATCAGTATGTTTCTCCGGTAAAAAATCAAGATAACTTTGGGTGCCTTTTAAAAAACCTTTACCGGTAAGCCCTCCAGAACCAACTGCTATTTTTGATTGAATAATCTGATATCCTGCTCCCAAAGGATCCTTATCCGGATCGAAAAAAGTTAGAACTCTTAACTTTTGATAAGGTTTTAAAAAAGCAATAGCAAAAGGAGTTGAAATTATCAATGTCAAAAATGAGTAAATAAAATATTTGATATTTAAACCAGCTAACCATAAAACTACTAAACCACTTAAAGCTATCAAGATAGAGGTTCCAAGGTCAGGTTGTGATAAAACTAGCAAGATAGGTAGTATTAATACTGTTATTGGAATCAACATATTTTTAAAACTATTTACATCATTGATTTGACTTCGATGATAAAACTTTGCAAAAAAAATAATTATAGCAATTTTCATTAGTTCTGATGGCTGTAAATTAAAAATATATAGGTTAATCCATCTTTGTGATCCTGATGCTGTAACTCCATAAAAAGATGCCCAAAATAGAAATAATAAAATTATTATGTAAAATAAATATCCAACAGAGTGCCAAAATTTAATATTTAAAAAAGATAATACAATCATCATAATGAAAAAAACTACAAATCTAATGATATGGCTTTTGCTATGGTATAGTAATTCCCCACCATCAGTTGAATACATCGCGAAACAACTTATAATTCCAATAGTTAAAATACATATTATTAATGTATAATCTAAAGAACTTATTTTTTTAAAAAAACTTATATTATCTATACTTTGAGTTTGTTGAAACATTTACGTATTTATTAATTTCTTTTTTCTTTCTTCTTCTCTTAATTCATGTCTATCAATTACTAGCTTAAATAATTTTTTAGCAATTGGTGCTGCAGTAGAGCTTCCTGAACCTCCATGTTCAATTATAATACTTAATGAATATCTTGGATCTTTATAAGGTCCGTAAGCAATATATAAAGCATGATCTCTCTGTTCATACGGAATCTGGGACGTTTTTAATTCAAGTTCTCTTTCTTTTTCAGTTATTCTTTTAACTTGTGCTGTCCCTGTTTTACCTGCAAACTGATATTTAGGATCATCAATTCTTGATGCAAAAGAAGTTCCTCCTGCTTCATTTGTAGAACCAAACATTGCCTCTAATACAAATTTTACATTTTCTGGGTTTCTATAAAGTTTATTATATTTTCTATCTGTTTCTTTAAACAAATCTTCAACTACTTTTATATTGGGTAATATATTCTTTCTTACATCTGAAAATTTATTTTCTAACATTTTAGATTTTATATCTTCTAATGAATCTTTATGATCATCAATTATTTTTGGATAAATCTTATATCCACCATTAGCCAATTGAGCGGTCATTAAACATAGCTGTAATGGAGTCACTTGAATATATCCCTGACCTATGCCAGTAATCAAAGTTTCTCCTAAAACCCAACCTTTACCAATATTATTTTTTTTCCATTTTGTACTAGGAACCAAACCTTTTTTTTCATTTGGATAAATTTCATTTAAAACTTTATTTCCAAGACCAAATTTTATAGCAGTAGTTTGTAATCTATCTACTCCAAGTTTTCTTGCGACCTCATAAAAATAGGTATCACATGATTGTTTTATTGCACTTCTCAAATTCATTACTCCATGTCCTTTTTTTTTCCAGCAATGGTATGTTTGTCCATACATTTCCATTTTTCCAGTACACCTAACTTTAAAATTTGGAGATATCACATCATTTTCTAGTGCAGAAAGTGCAACAATTGGTTTTATAGTTGATCCTGGCGAATATAATCCTGAAATAGATTTATTTGTTAAAGGTTTTAAAGGATTGCTTCTAATTGCTTTCCATTTTTCTGTACTTATTCCATATAAAAATAAACTTGGATCAAAAGTTGGTGAAGAATGCATTGCTAATATTTCTCCAGTATAAATATCCATTACACTTATAGATCCAGCTCTAGTGCCTAATAATTTATTAGAAAGTTTTTGAATTTCTGTGTCAATTGTTAAACTAATAGTTTTACCTTTTTGTCCATCTTTATGATCTATTTGATTTATTCTTTTTCCATATGCATTTACCTCATATCTTTGAATACCGTTTGTTCCAATTAGCTGACTCTCAAACGTTTTTTCTAATCCTATTTTTCCAATTCTTAATCCGGGAACATAATTCTTTTTTATATCTTCGTTGTTTACCAAATCAGATTCACTTGCTTGAGATACATAGCCTAAAATATGAGTGTAATTTTCTTTAAAAGGATAATTCCGAGCTACAGATAATACTGGTTTTGCACCTACAAGTTCATGTAAATAAAAATTAACTTTAGAAAATTCGTCCCAAGTTAAATTTTCTGAAATAATTAAAGTTTCCCATGGTTTTTGGTTTTGTTTTTTTTTGATTATCTTCTCGAATTCTTTATTTTCTATATTTAAAATATCCTTTAATCTAATCATCAAATATCTAAAATTTTCAACTTGCTCAGGTATTACATGGAGTTGATAAACTTTTAAATTCCCAGCGATTGTATTACCAAAAAAATCTAAAAATTCTCCTCTTACAGGAGGCAATTTCCACTCTCTTAAACGATTTTTATCAGATAGTGTAAGATATTTTTTATTTTCATTTATTTGAAGTGAAAAAAGTCTCGTCACAATAGCTCCAAAAACAAAAAATTTAGCTGCAGAAATTATAAACATTCTTCTGTTTATAGTATTTAATTTTTTAAAACCTGTGTCTCCTCCACTAATCATTATCTTTTCCAAAAATTATATTCTGATAAATTTGAAATATATAGGCAAAAATTGGGTATAATATAAATGTAAAAAACATGTTAATTGCTAAATCAATGTAGATTAAATTAAATGAGAAAAATAATACTAAAAAAGAATACATTAATGAATTAACAACTAATATAGTCAATAAATAAAACATCCAATCTTTAAAGAAATTTGGACGTAAAGTTATATGACGAAGATAAGATGTAAAACCACAAATAAGTAGATAAACAAAACTACTAATACCAATTGGAAAACCAATAACTACATCATTGAACAGTCCAGCTATAAAAATTAAACCATAACCTAGGTTTTCTGTTTTTTTTAAAGTCCAATAGTAAATTAGCATAAATGGAAAATTAAAAGAAAAATATTTTAATTCTAGATAATTTAAATCAAACTCGTTTAGAACCGAAATAAATAATATTATAATTGGTATATTTGCTAAAAGTTTTTGTGGAATTTTTTTTGTTAATTTGCTCATCTAGTTGGAATCTTTCATATATGAAATAATTTTAACAAATTCCAACTGTGAAAAATCTGAATAAAACTGAACTTTTTTTTCATTATTTGATTGAATTTTGACTGTACCAATTGGAACACCCGCTTTAAATATACCGCCTGATCCTGATGTATAAATAATACTATTATGATCAATTGTGTAATCTTCTTTTGTATACTGAATCATGCCATAATCTTTACCGCTACCTGACAAGATAGAATGTACTCCTCCAGGTTCTACAATTATTGGAATTTTACTATTTAAATCTGAAAGTAAAAGTATCCTGGAAGAAAGATAATTAACTTCAACTACTTTACCTACAAGATAATTTCCATCTAATACAGACATTCCAAGTTTTATATTATCTTTACTGCCTTTATTAATCACCACTGATCTTAAAAATGGACTCTTTTTATCTAATAAAACTTTTGCAACAGTTTCGTCAGAAATAACAATATAATCGTCAATTATTTTTCTTAATCTCTCATTTTCATTTATAATAAATTCATTTACCGAAATTTTTGATTTTATATTTTTTAGCTCTAATTTAACTTTTTCATAGTCTTCATAAAAAGTAAAATGATTAACAATTTCTTGATATGAATTTTTTACAAAATTTTCTGGAACAGATACTATAAATGATGATCTATAAACAACTTCATTTAAAGAAATCTTTAAATAATCTATTGCTTTAAAATTTAATCTTCCCAGAATTAAAAAAATAATTGAAAGTAAAATTAAAAATAGTAATGAAAATTTTTGCTTATTTTGTTTTTTTAGAAAAGCAGAACGAATAGCAATTATAAAGTCATCTCTACTCGCTTCCATTTTTTTTAATATTCAGATAATACCGTAGAAAATGTTTCCTCTTGATCTAATGCTTTACCTGTTCCAATTGCAACACAAGCAAGTGGATCGTCAGCAATATGAACTGGTAATCCTGTTTCTTTAGAAAATCTTTTATCTATATTTTTTAGAAGAGCTCCTCCTCCAGTAAGAGTTAATCCCATATCAACAAGATCAGCAGATAGTTCAGGAGGTGTATTTTCTAATGCATCTTTGATACCATTTACCATTTCTCTTAGAATTCCATTTAATGCCTCTGAAGAATCCTCTTCTGTTATATTTACTTCTTTAGGTGTTCCAGATCTTAAATCTCTACCTTTAACTGGGTATGTGTTGTTATTAGTTGGTATTGCTGTTCCAATTTCTTTTTTAATTTTTTCAGCTGTGCTATCACCAATCATCAAATTATATTCTTTTCTCATAAAATCTTTAAGTGCGTTATCCATAGCATCCCCAGCTACTCTCAACGATCTGGAATAAACTACTCCACCAAGTGACATAACTGCTATTTCAGTTGTACCACCTCCTATATCTACTACCATAGATCCTGTAGCTTCCGATATTGGAAGACCAGCACCTATAGCTGCTGCAATTGGTTCCTCAATTAATTGAACTCTTCTTGCTCCCGCAGCAAGTGCACTATCTTGAATTGCTTTTCTCTCAACTGGAGTAGAGCCTGTTGGTACACAAATTAGAATTCTAGGATTTGCAAATGTACTTCTATTGTGCACTTTTTTTATGAAATGTTTAATCATTTCCTCTGTTATAATAAAATCTGCAATTACACCATCTCTTAGTGGTCTAATTGCACTTATGTTTCCTGGGGTTCTTCCTAACATTGTTTTAGCTTCATCACCAACTGCTAAGACAGATTTTTTTCCTTTGCTATCAACCACTGCAACTACTGATGGTTCATTTAATACTACTCCTTTTCCCTTCAAAACTACCAAAGTATTGGCTGTGCCAAGATCGATTGCCATATCTTGACTCCATATTTGTGTTAATTTATTTATAAGTTTCATTATATTCCTCTAACTTTTTCTTGTTTTTTTGGCTCTGGAGAATATCCAGGCGCAGTTTTATCTCTTTTTATAATCATTTTATTTAACGCATTTATATATGCATTTGCTGATGCAACTAATGTATCAGTATCTGCAGCTTGGCCAACGGTTGTTTTTCCATTTTCCTCAATTCGAACACTTACAGTAGCTTGAGCATCAGTTCCTTCTGTAACTGCATGCACTTGATAAAGCTGTAAATTAACTTCGTGAGGATATAGATTTTTAATACATTTAAATATTGCATCTACCGGTCCATCTCCAGTTTCAGTTGCTTTTTTAATTTCTCCAAAAACATCTAAAGTCATATCTGCTTTTTGGGGCTCTCCTGTTCCTGCAAATACTTTTAATGATTTTAAATTTATGGCATTAACTTTATTATCTACAATCAAGCTATCATCAACAAGAGCAATTATATCTTCATCATAAACATGTTTTTTTTTATCAGCTAACACTTTAAATTTACCAAATGCAATTTCTATTACATCATCTGTAACATCCGCATATCCTAAACTTGTCAATTTATCTTTGAATGCATGTCTTCCTGAATGCTTTCCCATAACTAAAGATGTTTGTTTTACTCCTACACTCTCTGGTGTCATAATTTCGTAAGTTTGCCTATTTTTTAACATTCCATCTTGGTGAATGCCTGACTCATGTGCAAAAGCGTTTTTTCCAACTATTGCTTTGTTATATTGAACTGGAAAACCAGTGGCATTAGAAACGATTTTTGAAGCTTTACTTAAAAGGGTAGTATTAATTCCAGTTTCAAAAGGCATTAAATCAGGTCTTGTTTTCATTGCCATTACTACTTCCTCAAGTGCAGCGTTACCTGCCCTTTCTCCTATTCCATTTATAGTACACTCAATTTGTCTAGCGCCAGCCTGAACACCTGCTAACGAATTTGCAACTGCTAAACCTAGATCATTATGACAATGTGTCGATAGAATTGCTTTATCTATATTTGGAACTTTATTTAATAAAGTTTGAATAATTTTGGTAAATTCTGATGGAACTGTATAGCCTACAGTATCAGGAATATTTATAGTTTTTGCTCCACATTTAATCGCTAGCTCAACCGTCTTACACATATAGTCCATGTCTGTTCTGGTACCATCTTCACAAGACCATTCAACATCATCCGTAAATTTTCTTGCATAGGTAACATGCTCTTTGATTGATTCGTACACTTCTTCTGGAGATTTATTTAATTTATGTTTCATGTGCAGTGGACTGGTAGATATAAAAGTATGAATTCTAAATCTAGGTGCGTGTTTCAATGCCTCATAGCATCTATCTATATCTTTTTTTGAATGCCTGGAAAGACCGGCAGGAATAGAATTTTTTAAAATTTTACTAATTTCACTTACTGCTTCAAAATCACCAGGAGAGGCAATAGGAAAGCCAGCTTCAATTATATCTACACCAAGCTCATCAAAGACTCTTGATATTTGAATTTTTTCTTCCAAACTCATAGATGCACCCGGTGATTGTTCACCATCTCGCATCGTTGTATCAAAAATATAAACTCTGTTTTTATCGCTCATTTAATTATTTTAAAGCTCAGGCATAATACATTCTCTCGCCCAGATTGCAAAATAAAATAGAAATATTTTAATTAATAACTAATTTTTATCACTATCTATTAACTTCTTCTTGGATATCCATGGCATAAGGGCTCTAAGTCCTGCTCCAACTTTTTCAACTGGGTGTTCTGCAAGTTTCTCTCTTGTTTTTAAGAA
>MDTB01122205.1_pt1 | contig 14575 bp, 24 predicted proteins | sample 811161 | NCBI WGS metagenome assembly MDTB01 (sample SAMN05326650, study PRJNA326480) | marine metagenome | isolation source: seawater | place: Mediterranean Sea | collected 2009
AAATGATTCTTGAGTTTCTACCTACCCTTGTTATTATTGAATCAAGTTCATGATATGTGAGGTTCTGCATTTCATCTACAATGATAACTGCGTTGTCTATAGTCGTACCACGAATAAATGAGGTGGACATAAATTCAATTACACCTTGTGTCTCAAGCATATCATACGCACCCCTCTCATTAAAGAGTTCTTGACATATGGCACGATATGGTGCGGTGTAGGTATCTGTCTTTTCTTCGATTGAGCCTGGGAGATATCCCATCTCACGAGTCGGAACAACACTCCTTACAATTACGACCTTATCTTGAGCATACGATTTGTCCATCGTATCTTGAAGGGATAGGTAGAGGGCAATGAACGATTTGCCTGTTCCTGCACTACCGCATAAGACCAGATGGTCACCATCATCCCAAGCAGAATATGCTTCTTGTTGATTGTCTGTAATAGGGTCATAAGTCAGAAGATGGTCAATCTTCAATCGTTTCATTGTCATGTTTTTATATTGTTTCCAGAACCAGAACCTTTTTTGATGTTCTTCATTAGGTCTTTCCAGTCTCCACTTGTTTTATTAATAACATTACCAGTATGGGTAATTGTAGCAGGTGCAGAGATAACTCTCTCTAACTGAGGGTTCTCTTCTAGGTATTTTTGCGAGTCAGACCAAGACATGAATTTATCATGCTCTTCTTCGGTCTCCTTGTTTCGGAAGGTATATGTTGGCATATTAGTAAGCAGTCCTTATAATATATCTATGTTCAAGTTAACGAAGGGGGGCGACTAGCACCCCCCTACGAGATACTAGACCACCTACCTTTTTATGCTAGATTGATTTGAATATCATCATCAAATTCGGCAATAGTTTGATTAATGAATGCTTGTTTTGTAGATAACTTGTGAGCAAGGTGACTCTTTCCCTTTTTCTTGAGTCTGTGGATATAGTTATCAAGTTCTCTACTGTCATTCTTTAATCTCTCTATTTGTGTTCTTGGCATAAATTGCTCCTTGTTTGTTAGAGTTAATCGAACTCATAACGAATCAAGATAAGAGATTTGGAAACGCCTCCTCTACTATCTTCTTTGTCAAACCTTTTACTGGTGCTTTTTTAGCAACCATGTTAAGAACAATCAGTGCATCCTCTGGATGGATTGCTTCTAACATTTGAATGAAGATGTTTTCAATTTTATATTGGGGTGTCCCTGCACTTCTACCACCCTTAACAAATAGTCCAAAATCCTTGTGTCTCTGTCTTAGAGAACTAGGAGTTGACTCTGGTCTGTTGGGTGTGTATGGGGGTTTCCCATCTGGAAGAATGAATTCCAACTTATCATCATATGCACCACGGCATACATCTTTGATAGCAGGGATAGCATTCTCTTTTAGAAACTCAATCTTTTGATAGCGATTGGGTTGTTCGGCAAATCTCTGTAAGATTTCAAAGACTTCTAATTGCATAGCAATATCCTCATAGTATTATATATAATATTTTGCCCCTCTAAGAGGGATAATATATTATATATATTCAAATTAAAATTAAAGAAAAAGGGCATTTAATGCCCTATTTCCCCACTCACTGAGTGTACTTATATGAACAGTGTATCAACCCTTAAAGGTTTCTGTCCATTTCGTGAAGACATCTCGTGCTTCTTGCTTACTGAGACCAAACTCATTCTGCAACTCACGAGGCGCTCCAAACATATTTATCTGTCCAGATTCTCGTAAGATATCTAAAAAGACAAAAAAATCATCCAATTCAAATTTAACTTCCATAACGAACCTCATCCTCTTCTAACATCACTTCATATTCAGAAATCAGGAAAGTAAGTGAAGCAACCTTCTCCAGATTTTGTGTTTCTTGAGCAATCTCAAGTTCTTTGTTGAGTTTCACCAAATTCTTTTGTATCATCTCTTTGGCACTCATAATCCATACTCCATAATCATTAACACGGTGCGTACTCATATGGTTTGTTCCACTGTCCTGCGTTGATGTCAATGTAGTAGGCAACATGAAAGTAGTCACTCATAAGGTCACTCTTGTCGAACCACTCACCACGACTAGTAGGTGCTTTCATTGCTTTAATCAAGTCACCGTAGAAGTTAGCAACCTCTGGTTCTCCAACCTCGTTTGCCCACTCTTCAGCATAGTAGTTGTTCACTTGAAGATGGTCACCGACTTGATAACTTTCTTGACCACGCATCTCTGCCTGACGGTCATTGTGCTTTTGAGCAACACCAATCAAGTCCAACTTACCACCTTTAAGGTTGACAACCAAACTAGAATGATTATCAACTGCGATAGTACCTTTCATGCCGTACTTCTTCAATACTGCCTTGATTCCACCAGACAGTTCCTTCTTCATTTCTTGTGATACATATGCCATGTTTTTTACCTCTCAATCAATTATGTTATTATAATACCAAGACTCGCAGGTTTTGTCAAGCGTTTTTTTCAACTATTTTTACTGAAACCAACTCGTCTTTTCCATGGTAATGTACCTTACCATCTGTCACAGTGAATAGCAACTTTTCCAACTCCTTCTCTTCCTTCTCATTAGGTTTGAAGTGTGGGTTCAAGAAGTATTCCTGTAACAGAGTTCCTTTCTTATATCCTTTCATTAGAAGTCTCCTACATCAACTTGTAAAACTCTCAACCCTTCTGCTCTGAACATGTCAACGACTTGTTGTCTGTCATCAACTGCCATCACAGGGTTGAACCCATCTTTCCTCATCTTGTCGAGAAACCCTTTCTTGAGTTCATCGTCAGGTCTGAAGTCAGTATCACCTCTCATGTAGATAGCACTGAAAGAAAGACCATTCATCATCAATTGCTTGAGGGTGGTTGCTCTCTGCTTTTCATTCCTACCAGTAGAGATAATAATTCTATTCCCAGTTGCCAAGAGTGATTTTGCTAAGTCAAATATCTCCGTGTTTGGAGTATCCTGCATAACAACGTCAGGGTCTCTGAACGCATCAAAGTCCTTGGGTCTCTGGGTGACGAAGTGTCTCCTATGTTCTATGTCCATAAGAGTTCCATCAACATCAAAAATAATATCCATAATTAACCTTCGTATTGAGGAGACTCATCGAATCTCTTCATTATTACCATTTCTTCCAACTTATCGTCAGTAAGTTTTTCCGCATAGGCATCTTCAAATGTTATGCCTAGTTCGTCCAACATCTCGTCTACAGACAACTTAGCACCATAGACTTGCATTGAGATTTGGTCGAGAATCATTTCGTTTACTTCGCAACTCATTATGCAACCTCTTTACATCTTTCATTATAAAAACCATCCTCTTTGTAGAGAACACCATTAGAATAGAAATCTAAGAAACCGTCAATGTTGAAGTTATCAACTGGGACAGTATCACCATAATTTTCATAACCCATTGGAACTAAGAAGTAGAACTTCTCATCAGTAGGGTCAAAGATTACATCACCAGAAGAAGTAGACCTTAGTCCATCTTGACCTTTAGGCAACTCACATTGAAGTAAAACCTCTGGATTATCAATCCAAGAAGAATCAATGTTATTGGAAAGTCTGAAAGCATCAGACATATTGTAAGCAGATACAACTGCTACTTCAGTGAAACCGTCACCTGCGGTGCTAAAGTTATTAGCATGGTAGATAATGTAGTCATTCATATTTAACCTCTCTTTTTTCTTCATTATGTTGTTATAATAACAAGTCTAGCAGAAAATGTCAAGCGGTTTTTATGAATTAATATGAAATAATTTTGAGGTTTCCGTCTTGGTTTGAGTCTAAATGCCTGTATAAATCTTCCATCATTACATCATGTAATTCATACATTACGGTAATGGGATTGTCCCCTTTGAACTTACGAGACTCTCGTGCAACCATGGCATCCATGTTACGACCATATAGTTCTCTAGATGCTATCTGAACGGACAGGACTGTCTTACATTTGTGTAATGCACCAAACAAATGCTCTAGTGATTGTCCATGGTGATAGGACATACCATATCCATAAGTATCGTCCTCTTGAAAATGGTCAAAGGTACTTTGGATTCTCCATAGGAGTTGTCCATGTAAAACCTTGTTTTTATAGAGGTCATCTATCTCACCTGTAAGTAACTCTTCTGCGATAAAAAGTGCAGGGTCATCATCATTTACTTCCCATGGTTGAATCTCTTCGGTAGATGCTTCCTCTGCCATATCAGGAGTAAGTTTGATACCCATCATACCATTATTTCTTGCTTCATTCAACCACTGGTATTGCTCGTAGTGTTGTTCATGAAACTTTTGTGCAGATTGGTTAGCACCATCCACTACAAAGTTGAGAAAAGGTTTATTGAATTTACGAATGTATTCTTCTACATTGTGTCGAATAATCTTTTGCTTTTGAGGGTGAAATACATCATCATGATTTGTGTATAAAGGTAATCCAAGTTCCAGACATGCCAATACAAATGACAACTGTTTAATGCCATTCAGGGGAATCGATATATTGACTATATCCCCTTTCTTTGCACCTCTAGAAATTAGTAGGTGCTTTGCCTGATTTGTCTGGTCAATAATATCCTGTTTACCAAACTTGTTTAGTTGGATATCATCTCTAATTAAATCTCTATACATCTTCATACGGTATACCTTTTACTGTAGCAATATGCCCACGCAGTTGCTCCATGCTTACTTTAGTATCATGACCAAACACTGATAGGTCTAAATCTTCCAAATCATGTTTGACCAATAAGTCCCATGCACTGGAATTTGCTTTCTTCCTGCCACCTAATAGATACAATACCTTAGTGTCTGTATGCAGACGGTATATATTGTCTTCCATTTCTCTAGGTTCATCCCACCATGAATGTGATACTATCAAGGTATTCTTTCTATAAGTTACCTTGTAGAAATCATCTGGGATTTCTCCTAGACAGTTAGGTAATACATCTGTATCTTTATCCACACGGTTTACTAACAACGGTATCGCAGTATCGATACTACCGTAATGTGAATCGAAACAGACATTATACTTCTCTGCTATATCACGAAACGCAGGGGTCATAGCAAACCCACACATGTTAATATTTAGTTTTGTGTTGAATGGTTCTTCGAAGAAATCTAGGAAATCATTAAGTGCCGTTCTGTTAGGTATCATGATATGAGTCATATTCTGTGCTTGAATAGTCTCGAAGTCTTTTTTCCTATCTGTAACATATCCTTCCATAGGAACTGGATGGTGATGACTCACTGGAAAAGTAAAGTGTACTTTTGCTATCATCAAAGACGGAAGCAGACTAGTCAATAGAGCAGACGCATGATGTAGGTTTCTGCTATGACATACTCTTGAGTTTTCATCAAACTTAAAGATAGGAATGTTTCTCTGAGATATTCCCATTACCTCTTTGTGTGAAAACAACACTGGTCTAGATGGTCTAGTTGTTCCAGATGTAGAACTTACTAGTAATGGGTCTTCAGGGTCTACTGTCCACGGTTGTATAGGAAGGTCATATCCTTCTGGTGGACTTTTAAGTGTTGGTTGTATATCAATAGACAGTCCACAATATTCTTTTAACAATTTACCATGTAAACCACCGTATGCACCATGGGTACTTTGCTCTGCTTCAATATGCCAATCTGCTCCACCATGTAAAGCAATCTTAGTATAAGGTAAAGATTCTTTGGTTGCAGGTGTATCTAATAGGAATAGTTTACATCCTAGTTCTGCACAAGCAAGTAAACTTGCTACATGAGATGGGTCTACACCTAGAATTGAAATAACTACGGTGTCACCTTTTTGGACACCTCTGTCTAACATCAAGTGTTTAATACGGTTGATATTTCTATCAAACCATGATTCGTCAAAGATGTCGCTACCAAACATCCATGCGATATCTGGTGCTATGATATCACGATTTAATATGTTTTGCATGAATTTTACATCCTATAAATTCGTTGTAGTAATCGTCCCTGAGAAGGACATCATTCTCAAACTGCAATTTTGCTTCGTAGTAACTACATTCACCCTTAGTCTTGCAGAGTCTAAGGATGTCTCTACGGAACTCTTTGCCCTCTTCAACTAATAGTTTTACCTGTTCTGACGAACCATAATAATCCTGCCAGTCGGACTGGACACGAGTTCTTTTCCTGCGTTTTCTTGTTTTAGTAACAGGAAGGATTTTAGGTTTCCAAAAGAACTTCTTACCGATATATTTCTTACCAGTATCGACCTCTGTGATTTGGTAAACAAACCCCTGATAGGGTTCTAACCACTCATCGCTTGGTGCAAAAGGGAAGTCTTCATAGTACCACATACCTATATGTATACTACTTTTTGAACTTTCTTATTCTTCCTTCATACCACATAGGCACATACCACCAAGGTAACTTGCGTAACCTAGGCATTGTATATTCCCATTCTACACCATCAGGGTCTACCCAAGTGCAGTGGAATCCATTCCATAACCTTGACCGATACCAACGAACCGAACCCCCCTCTGAGATAAGTTTCTCAAGAGTCCAGAAGTAACAGTTGTTTTTGTGGGTAAATAGTCGGTAAGGCCACATCCAAAAGAATACTACAAAGAGTATTCCAGTCGTTATATATCTCACCTATCCAATCTCTATCTCCGTGCCACACATGGGGCAGAATAAAGGTTCTTCATCCTCTTCCACGATTACAACTGTGGTAACCCCACATATATCACATTCAAGTGTATATTCTTGGTCATCCATTAAGCGGCATCAGCATTAGGTTCTGATTCCGTATTATCAAAGTCAGACCATCCCCAGTCACCTTCCATGCCGTTGACTGAGTATTCGGTAACTCTTTTCTCAAAGAAGTTATCGTGTGACGCACCGTTTAAGACCCAATCCAACCATGGAATAGGATTGTCTTTGACTCCAAAGTTTGGTTTCATACCAAGTTGTAGAAGTCTACGGTCAGCAATATGTCTAATGTATTGCTTTACATCTGCTTCGGTAAGACCTTCCATCTCTAGACCATTGAATGCTAGTTTGATGAAACGGTCTTCAAGTTTGACAACATTTTTTGCCATCTTGTAGATTTTAGATTTGAGTTCATCGTTTACGATACGAGGGTGTTCTTCACAGAACTCACGGAACAGTTTCGCATTACCTTGAACATGTAGGGTCTCATCACGAATAGACCATTCTACAATTGTTCCCATGCCTTTCATCTTACCGAATCTTTGGAAGTTGAGTAGCATTACAAATGATGCAAATACAGATAAACCTTCATTGAATACAGATTGAGCAAGTGATAAAGCAAGACCAGTATTAGATTTGATTTCACCTTCTTTCATGAAGTCAATCTTTTCTGCCATCTCTTTATACTCTAAGAACTTATGAAAGTCTTCATCTGGTAATCCAAGAGTATCATTTAGTAATGCGTATGCTCTCTGGTGAACACCTTCTCTGTTAGCAAATGATGATAGCATGTTACGAACTTCGTTGTTCTTGAAACGAGGAATCAGTAACTCGTGGTAGTTCTCTCCTACCTGTACATCTGATTGAGTAAACAATCTCAATACCTGTGTAATGAAATCTTTCTCAGGTTCAGTAAGTTTTGTTCTCCAATCTTGAACATCTTCTGATAGTTCTGCTTCATCTTCTATCCAATGAATCTCTTCATGTTTTTTTACTAGTTCCACTGCCCATGGATATAGGAATGGTTTATATGTTTTTGAAAATTGTAGTAATGACATTTTATCCCTCGCAAGCCCGACACTCTTCGGACTCTTCTGTATTTGCGTTATTTAAGTATGACATAAGTTCATCGTATCCACCGACATATTCCCCTTCAATATAAATCTGAGGAACAGTCTTGACCTTTCTTCCAGTCACTTCACTGGCAGTTTTGCCAATCTCTTGTAGGTCAATATAATCATAGGAGATACCTCTTAACTTGAGTTCTTCCTTTGCCAATGAGCAGTATGGGCAATCCTTCTTGCCGTAGATAATAGAACGAGTATCACCCTGTAGTGCCACTCTTTCTACCTTCTCAGAAACCGTTTCTGCTCTCTGTTTTGCTTCTGTTCGTAGATAGTAAAGACCTTTCAGTCCTTGCTTCCATGCCTGATAATGAACCTTATTTACATACGACTTGTCTGCCCCACTTGGAAAGAAGAGGTTGACAGATTGTCCTTGACAAATATAGGGTTGCCTTTCAGATGCGTGTTGAATTATCCAGTTCTGGTCTAATTCGTCCGCTGTTTTATATATACTTTTTTCACCTTCAGTGAGGAATCCTAGGTGTTGAACTGAACCTTTATTGGTAATAATAGACTTCCAAGTAGATTCTGTATTGTGACCATAGAATTCTAGTGTCTCTTCTAGATACTTGTTCTTCACTAAGAATGAACCAGAACGAGTCCTATGAGTGTATGCATTTGCTTTCATAGGTTCGATAGAAGGACTTGTTGCAAGAATAATACCTGAACTAGCATTCGGTGCGATTGCTAACAGGTGGGAGTTCCTTTTACCAGACCCTTCTCCATCAGGATACTCACCTCTTTCTTCTGCAAGTAGTTCTGTTTCTGCCACTGCTTCTGATTTGATGTGTTCGAAAACTGCTTTGTTGATATCCCTTGCTTGTTCTGACTCCCATGCGACTTTGTGTTTTTGGAGTAGGGAGTGGAATCCCATTGCTCCAAGTCCAAGACTTCTTTCTCTTTCTGCACTGTACTTTGCTCTAGAGATTGTGTCTGGTGCGTTGTCGATAAAGAACTGCAAGACATTATCAAGCATCCTAATAATATCACGGACAATGGTCGTATCACGCCACTCATCATAGTATTCAAGGTTGAGTGATGAAAGACAACACACGGCAGTCCTATCGTCTGAAGTAGGTAAGTGTATTTCGTTACATAAGTTTGACCCATGAATTTTTAATCCCTGTTCTTTCAAAGGTTCTGGTAATGCTTTATTAGCAGTATCAATAAAGTTTAGATAAGGTTCACCTGTTCTAAATCTTACTTCTAGGATTCTCTCCCATAGTTTACGAGCATTAATACTATCTTTGACTGTACCGTCTTTAGGGTCACGCAAATCAAATTCTGTACCCTGCTCAACTGCTTCCATAAACTCATCAGTAATATTGATAGCATTGTGTAAGTTTAACGCCTTGCGTTGAACGTCACCTGTAGGAATACGGATGTTTAGAAACTCTACAATATCAGGATGACTAACATCCATATAGGCGGCATACGAACCCTTACGAGTCTTACCTTGTCGATAAGCAATCATATCTGCATCAACAGTATGTAAGAAGGGGATAGGCCCAGGCGCAATATCAGATACAGTTCTTACATCTGACCAATGACCACCAACACCACCACCGAACACAGATAACCATCTGAGTTCAGATGAATGACCAATCAACCCTTCAAGAGTATCAGGGACATAGGTAAGGAAACAACTGATAGGCATTCCCTTATCTTTGGCACTTTCTCCATTGGGTGCATTTGATAACACAGGAGATGCGAACATGAACCACTTGTTACTCACATAAGAGTATAATCTCTCTGCGAGGTCTGGGTCTAATTCATCTTTGTATTTGCTCCATGCTAGAGATGCTCTAGCAAATGCTTCTTGGGGGGACTTTTCATGCTCCTTGAGGTAAAAGTCTTGGAGCATTCCGACTGCGTAATCTTCTAATAGTTTATCTTTCTTCTTGTCAATCTTAATGATGCTGTCTGCCATCTTTTTATTCCATGTAAATTTAGTCGGAGCGTAGATGTATTTATCACGCTCAGGGTTTCAATGTGTAACATTATACACCACTATCTTCAAAAAGTCAATAACTTTTTGTTGCAGTGTTATAGCAAGAAGATATTACTTGTTGTTAACATGAGAGTTTCTAGTTTTGTCGATTGCTCTCGAACCAAACCAGAAAGAAATGATAGCGGCAAATATTGCCTTGGTATCATCGTCCCATAGGATGTTGACTGCTTCGGAAAAGTCTGTACCCTTTTCCATTGCTTCCATCAACAGAGTCACTTCAATCACTGCAAACAAACCAAAGAAGCAGTAGGTAATTACTGGTCGGACTGACTTCTGTAGTCCTGCAATAAAACCTTTTCCTTGGTTAATACTAATGTCATGGTCGATGAGTCGTTGATGTTCTTTATCAGCACCCATCTGTTCATACATTTTTATCTCGTGGTCAAAACCTGCGGCCCTAAGTTCCGCCATTTTTTCCATCTTCTTGAGTTCAAATTTCTGTTCGTTCTTCTGTCTGAAGTGGTCTGTGATAGCAGGAACTACCGAACCACCGAATCCTAATAGACTACCTAAAATACCTGATAACATATTGTTTCCTCATTTATATTTGTCGGACTTTCTTTTTTCACCATCTGACCTAGCAATAAGTCCTTTTGCTTTGAGATGAGATATATCTCCGAACCCTGCCTTCCCTGCTTTATATCTCTTCATAGCATCGGCAGTGTCAGGTGCTTTCTCAAGAATAGAATCGGTCATTCTCTTTCTACTCTCTAGTCTGTCCTTGATGAATCTCTTCATCACTTCGATATCTTTTTTCTTTTTCTTTTTAAGATGTACAGGTGGAACTCCAGTCAAACCTGCGACTGAACCAACACCAGTAAATTCTTTGAACTTCTTCATCGTGTTATCTCCCCAGTGGTAAAATATACCCACTGCTTAGAGTTCTCATGAATACCTTTGTATATATCTATACCTTGGAACTCTCCAATCGGTAAAGATTCTACATCCAATACACGAATCTTGTCACCCTTTTGTACAATCTCTTCAACCTCTGTGGTGACAGTTCCATTCTTCATTCTATAGATTCCAGGCGATAGTCTATTGCCTTCAACCATAAACCACTTGCTTTCTTCAGCAAGACAGTCAAGAATATCCACTCCAGTTGCTTCGTGGATTTTCATTAAATCTTTATCGGATAAATTTCCGTGTTCTTTGATGAGTAGTAATGCAGAACCATATCTTGCGATTGCGGATTGACCGCCTGGGACTTTTGCCATGAGTCTTTTTATATTCATTACTAGTCGTATGAAAGGGGTATAATGTTCCCTGTAGGCATCACGGTTATCACCTTTATTCATATCAAAGTCTTTGATTCTCTTACCGTCTTTATCTATGATACCTGCTTTGAACGCACCAGTCTTTTCGAAAGGTGTAACTAATAGTTTTAGAAACCTTATCGTAAATACTAAATCTGCCGCTGACTTTAATATACCCATAGTCGTATTTATGCTTTTTTGATTTCTCGCAGAGCAGAAACTACCTTCTCATCCATTTCGATGTTGGTATACTCTGTGTTTTTGATTGCGTTTAGGAAGAGCAGAAAAGGTTTCATAACACCCCAATGCTTCAACTCTATCTTTAATTCTAACATATCAAGTCCTGCTTGAAAACCAAATACGTTGAACACCACGATTAGGTGATTGAGAATGAGTCTCTCAGACAGTTGACCTGTCTGCTCATACTTATTGAGGAGTCGTTTGATATACTTGAATCTCTTCAAGTCTTCAAAGAATTCTTCACTATCAATACAACGAGGGTTGTGATAGTGTTTCGCCGCAAATAATATTAAATTGTCTTTTGTCAGTTGCATAATAATAAAACCAAATAATAGGGATTACTCCCTATTACTTAGTCTTCAATTACATCTGACAATTGTTCAACCAATGTGTCTTTTTTCATTCTACGGTCTAATTCAATACCGTGTTGTCTACCAAGTTCTTCAAGTTCTACTTTAGTCATTGTCTCAAGACCTTTATCATTTGCAGGTGCTTCAGTTAATACTTGTGGTGAACCCACTCCATGGAACTCATTGATTTGTTCTTGTGTGATAGATGTTGACACATACAACTCACCAGTATCAGGGTCTTCCCATCCTCTAAGAGTTGGTACTGCATTTGAACACCATCCAGGCGCTTTAATAGTCATAATTATTTTCCTCTAAGTTTTGCCATTCTCTCCAAAAATGCTCTCGCACTCTTGGTTCTACCATCGTAAGGATTAGATTCTTTCTTTTCCTTACCTTTAGGTTCAACTTCGTCTTGTAATTCTTTCATAGTTTTACCCATGATTACTTCTCTGATTTTATCTTGCAGAGGAGATGACTTACCAAAAGATTCTTTCACTGGGTTCACTACTTTAGTGTCACCTGCTTTATTGTCTTGAGGTCTTTTACCTGAGTTAGGTTTAGTCGCAGAATTACCTGCCTTAGTTGTTTTATCAACGGCATCCTTTTGATTATCTTCGATGCCTTTGTCAGAAGAACCATCATGCTTCTTCTTAAACTCTTTAGACTTCTCAGAGTCTTTAGAATCCATAGGTTCTGGTGCTTCGGCATTAGACTTCTGTTGTTTAGCAACAGTTTCTAACATATCCAACAGTTCTTCAGTTGCTTCTCCGATTTTAGAGATTTCGGCAGTCTTTGGAGATTGTGCGACTTTCTTTTTCTTGTCCTTGTCTTTTCCGTTTTCTTTATCATCGGAATCATCGGACTTCTCTTCACCATCATCTCCATTACCTTTCTCTTCCTCGTCACCGTTACCGTTCTTCTTAGGTGGGAAAGGATTCTTTTTCTTCTTATCCTTTTCTTCTTCACCGTTATCTTCTTCTTCACCAACTGCTTTGGATACTGCTTTTCTTCTTTTGTGAAGATACTCGTCAGATGAATCTACATCACCATCGTTATCGATGTCTTTGTCTTTACGGTCTTTGAACTTCTTCTTGACTGCTTTAGGTTGGACTTTATCAAGACCATCACCATCGTCAGACTTGTCGTTAGTGTTGTCTTCAGTCTTACCTTTTTTCTTTTGAGCATTCATTTTGTGGTCTTCTGTTTGAAGAATTTCCATGTCTTCTGCCATGACGTTTTTCTCTATGCCATGCTTAAATTCAACATCATACCATTCGACATTACCTTCGTCATCTGGAATTGCGTGTGATTCATATACAGGTTTACCAAATCCCCACTCAGGGTGATTGACAATAACTGCACAGTCATGGTCTTTGGAATGACACATTGCTCTGACATCTTCTTCAGAGAATGATTCTTTTTGGGGTTCTACTTCGTCAGCAGGTTTCTCATGCTTGTATCCTTTCTTAGCATACTTGTCATGCTCTTCAGGTGATTTTACTTCTACTTCATCACCGTCAGGGGAATACATCATGTGTGGATATTTGACTTCTGCTTCTTTCAGTGCGTCTTCCACATTATACTTCTTACCTGCAAAGGTAAATTCTTTGTCACCTTTTTGTTTTGCCATTTTTGCGGCGTATACAAACTGTGACTTAGTTTCTTTGACTTTACTGGATTCCACAACAGAGGCGTATGCTTCACCCAGTCTTTTTATATCAGATGTTCTCATTACTTTCTCCGTTTACATCCAGAAAGATGCGACTAACGCACCTGCAATTGTTGTTACTGCAATCCAAAACAGACGATTAATTACTCTTACAGTGTTAGCATTATCATCGACTTTCTTTTCGATTTGGTCTAACTTCTCTGAGAAGCGATTCATCCTTTGAAATTGGTTATCGTAATTACCATTCAAAGTAGCAAGTTTCTCCTCTGCACGAGCAATAGAAATCATTGCTTCGCCCAGTTTATCCAACTTCTCTTCGATTCGGTCAAACCGAACTTCGGAGTGTGCTTCTATACGAGCAAGTTTTGTTGCTTGTGTTTCTGCTTTTACCATGTCTGTCCCATTTGCATATAATAGTTCTAAACTATAGTTCTATTTATAAGACTTCTGTTCTTTACTCTGTACTTTTCGATACTATTTTTCCACTCATCAAACAAATAATCATCTATATCTAAGTATTCAATAAGTGTATCTAGCATCATTTCAGTTCTTGTTTCATTCCTATGAAATAAATCACAAGGGTCTATTATAATATAATCGTGTCCCACTGGTATCATTGATTGGTACATCTGGGTCAGTTCTTGGCATGTCTGCCATTGTTCCGTCCAGAATCTTTTCAAATCCATACCATATTTCATCAAAAGGTATCCATCTTTGTTATGATTCCCTAGGTCAAGTTTTGCTTTTGCTAGTTCATCAATGTATTTAACAGACTCCTCACTCTTGGGTTGAAGAAGAATATTCTTGGTTTGAAACCAAGACTCCCAGAGATACTCTGTCCAAACTTGTGGTTGTTTACTAAAACCATATCCATGGTCTAATCGTATATTCCACAACTCTGGGTCTGGTGACCAATCAGTGTATGGTGAACTACCGTCCATATGATACTGAGATAGTTGGTCATCTCTTTCGATTTGCCACTTTTCTATCTCTTCAATATGTTCGACTTTCTTAGTTACAATCTCCTTGTGCTTTACAAGTTGACCACCAAGAAACTCACCACCCCCACCACCACGGTAGAGTACATTAATTAGTTTGTTCTTCATCCCAAATTTTCAACACTAGGTCTCCCTCTCCTCTTATAACCCTATGATATATCATCTTAGGTATATAGTAGATTCTTCCCTTTTCCATAACGATTGGTTTCTCGTTGTCAAACTGGAGTTTCCAGTTCTCCCCCTCTAAAACCGTAACCTGTCTATGGCACTTATCTCTGTGCCATATTAATTCTTCTTCT
>MDTB01186808.1_pt1 | contig 14575 bp, 15 predicted proteins | sample 811161 | NCBI WGS metagenome assembly MDTB01 (sample SAMN05326650, study PRJNA326480) | marine metagenome | isolation source: seawater | place: Mediterranean Sea | collected 2009
AAAAACGTGGTTGCTGCATATCCAGCGTTTCAGAGATAGTCATTATAGTCAACTACAGGCCCTGAAAATGAATGAAAACTATCCCCGTCTTCATATGGCTCAACATATTGTTTCATCATTTCGCTCACGCGGTTCTCTCTATTCATTATAGCTATAAAACTATCAACGCTATGATGAACGCCAATTAGAGCATACTCGCCCGTTCCTAGATCTATGATTTTATGCATAATGTCATCAAATGGATAATCTCTTACGTATTGGGCAAAGGCTTTAAATAGCGCATCAGTCTCTCCCGACTTTGGTTTAAATTTCATGCAGTTTATCATGCCAGCCATATTTATACTCCTCTCATTCAAACATTTCTTAATTATAAAGAATAATGACCACTGAAATTTTAGCCAAGCAATGTTTTGCTAGATACCGCAATAATCCTGGTGCAACTATAATTAAGTTAATCGCAAACGACTATTACATTGGTTACTAAGTTACAAAATCCAATATGCTTGGAACTAAAAACATAGTATTCTCAGAGTGAGAGCATCTCGTATAGAAAAGTTATTATTGTGACGAGGAAATGGCCGCTCATTTTACCTAAGTTGTTTTAACTGAGCGAAAATTATAGTAGCAAATAATTCAGAATTGAGATCAGTAACTTATATAAACGCGTTTCAATTTTAGTTAAACAGCCGGTCAAAACCTAAGTTTTTTGAAGCTTCTGGAGTGTTACTAGAATATCCCGCTAAGACCGTAAAATACTTTCACTGATTAAAAACTGCAGCAAGACATATTTGTCTGCCCCGAACTCTGACGTAATCAACCTTTAATTAAGGGCTAGAGATTTCGATCCAAACTCATTGTAAACCTGGTACGAAACTATAACTAACAGACCGAAAAGTTCTTTTTGAATATATTATTTTTTCGCTCAGTTGATTAAAGACATAAATTGTTGTCTGATTTGAACATAAAATAATAGAAAAAAATTCAGATATATTTACTGGAGGGTCGGATGCTTACTAACATCAACAACTTACCAATTGATACCACAGAAATGCTTCGCGGCTTAGCTCACTGGATACGCTGCGAGAGCCCTACTTTCAGTCCTGAAGCCGTTAATCGCATGCAAGACATTGTTGTAGAAGAGCTCGGAACTATGGGAGCAAAAATTGAGAGATTGAAGGTAAATGAGGCTATAGGTGACTGTGTCCTTGCTCACTTTCCGCATCCAAAAAGAGATCGACCGGGTATTCTAATAATGGGTCATATGGATACAGTCCATCCAGTTGGCACAATAGCGAAATTACCCTTTAAGTTGGATGGAAAATTTTGCTACGGCCCAGGTATCTGTGATATGAAAGGAGGCAATTATATTGCACTTGAAGCAATTCGCCAAATCCAAAAATTAAACCTAGAAACTCCATTACCGATATCGGTGCTATTCACTACAGACGAAGAAATAGGCTCTCCCTACACTAGAGAAACAATCGAAAATGTCGCCAGCTCATCCAAAGTCGTCCTGGTTCCAGAACCGGCACAAAAAAAAGTTGGAGTAGTATCTGGAAGATATGCAATAGCACGCTACGAAGCAAGCACTCAAGGCAAACCCAGTCACGCTGGTGCACGATTAAAAGATGGTCGGTCAGCAATTACTCAGATGGCAAAGGATATTCTAAATATACAGAATTTAACTACGGATGACTGTACCTTCTCTGTTGGTGTCGTAAATTCAGGCCAATGGGTAAATTGCGTTCCAACGGAGGCGAAAGCAGAAGTACTTTCTATGTCGAAGAAACAACAGGATTTAGATAACGGTATAGAGATGTTGATGCGATTTAATGATCAAGACTCCGATGTAAAGACCAATATCGTGTTAAAATCTACGAGGCCTGTGTGGGAACCACAAGCAGGGACACTTAAACTAATACAAATTACGGAAAGGCTATGTAAGGACCTCGGTCAACCATTCTTACACGAAAGTGCCGGGGGCGGAAGCGATGGTAACTTTACCGGCGCAATGGGTATTCCCACTCTTGACGGTCTTGGGGTCTCAGGTGCCGAAATACATACCTTGAATGAACATATTGAAATTAATAGCCTAGAAACCCGCACCAAGTTGATGGCTGGATTACTTCTTTCAATTGACGTTAATTTCTGACTCCAACTAAAATATTTCAATTTCCAACCATAAAAGGTAAAAAAACCTGTTATCTTACTTTTTGATTTCCTGGATTTGATCCAAAAATCCTTTAGGTCTTCAATGCTAGAAATAGGATTTAACTGAGATTTATTTTTCCTCAGACCATTTAGAGATTTATTGACCTGTACCGTGGCTCGGTAATATTGAAAAGTAATTTTAAATAGAAATTCGATCGTCAAAAATAAGTCAGATAAACGAGATCCTAAAAATGCAAAATGCAAATGACTTCGTTTAGTCGAAACATCGCGATACTTAAAGACTTGGACCCATAATTCATTGATCTTTTTTCAACGAAAACTTTGAACAGATATACGGTATTCTTTAAGGTCTAATCGGCCAACTTCTCCAGTATAATCTTTTGATCAAAAGACCAATTTAAGATATGTTGGCATAACAACAGCAAAAATTAGGGGAATACTAGTTGGCGGACAAGTATATGTTGCAAGATGACGGCGGTCAGAATTCTTATGTAGATGGTGACAGCCTTCGCTTATCTTCTGATCAGCCAGTATCGGATGATCTTGAGGACGTTGTCAAAATTTGCCGTGAAATTGTTAAAAACTCAGGGTTTAAAGAACTTTCCAAGGCAATAGAGTCAGGAAAGTCCACTAAATCATCGATGTATTATGCAGCGTTAGCTGTGCTTCATGCAGAGCAAGCTAAATCTAATATTGTTGAAAATGTTGCGGATGATGCTGCATTCAACGCGATGCGTGCGGTACAATACCAAAACTTGGCAATTGTTAAACAAACAAAATTTAGTTTAGATCGATGGCAGAACAAACGCTCAAGATCGGGAAGTTTATTAATCAACAAATTCTCTAAGGATGAATTATTACAGTTCAGACAAGAATTAGTAAAACGTCTTCGTGAAGAAAATGTTATGGAGGCCATGATCCCAAGGCATTGCGCAAGAGTAGAGGGCAACTATCATAGTGCCGGTATGGCACCGAAATACAAGGTAGATAAGATAAAGAAGTATCTGATAGCAAACAAATTGATAAGTATTGGAATTTCCTGAAGCGGTTATGTCTTTTTGGGATTGCCAAGATGCAATGACTATAAAGCTTTTGGTGATTTTTCAAATTCGTTCAGTGTGGCCCACATTTTGCTCATAGGAAGAAGATAGACTTTCATGAGGCAAAAAAATGCGTAAAGGCATAACCACACCCGCAGCACATAATAAACCTTCCAATGAGACCTCAAGTACCTTTAAACAAGAAGAAAATTACGACTGTTTTTATAATAAAAATATGACTGACGAATTTGTTTTGACCGAGATTACATTTGACGATTTTTTAAGCGTAATAAGACGGGTGCGCTACAACTAACTTTCGAAATACCGTTTACAAAAGCAGTGAATGAACCTCACTCAGCCATCAAAACTACACTTTCTCACGTAATCATTATTAAAATAGGCTATGAGTCTTTTTTACAACTATAGATTTCCATTTTCCATCTCTAGTTGATTTTTTTTGAAAATACATGAAAATAAACCAAAAAAAACGGCAGGTTAACTGGTATCGAGGCATTTATGACAATCATTGAAAAAACAAACAAGACAGAGCATGCAACTAAGAGAGATGTGAGTGAAGAGCAGCTTAACGCTCTAATCTCTCGTAACCCTATCTTTTTTGCTGATAAGGCTATAACTTCAAACGACACTGGGAGTTACACGATAGTTCAGATGTTTGAGGATATTCTCAAAAGGACAAGATCTTAATCACGATGGAACGATAAATCATTCAGGTCCTATCATAAAATTCGAGTCAAAAGCCGTTAACTGTTTAACTACCAATGAGATCGCGTTTTACTAAGTCTGAGAAGCAGTTTGTTTGGGGGTCCGGAATTAGTGTAGATTATTTGAAGTTAGCCAAAGAATTTTGAATTTATGCAACTCAATCAAGTAAAAGTTTAATTTTAGTATCATAGGGTAGAGGAACAGACCTTTAGAAATTGGGGAAGAAATCTATTTTTGTCATCTTATTGCTTCCAGCTATTTGATTGGAAAGCATGTTTATTTTACTTACAGAATGGTGATCTAAATAAAAAACTTATAAACAATCGGACAATTGTTATTTTATTTCGACTTAATTAGAGTACTGTTACAAAACAACAAAAAATACTTTAGCTGTATTTAATATCAGTAATGTATTTTCGACCATTTTTCGGCACATCTTCCACTTTTGTACATAGCATGCCGTCATTTAAATCATTGTGAATTTTAAACATTAACCAATATCTAAAGCTTGCGTCACTCCAATGTTTACCAGTATCCTGCTCAAATTCCCTTTGAAGCCGCTGGATATAATTTTGTTTTTTTTTCTCTTCCATAATATACTCGTAACTTTCGCATAGTTTTGCTACGGTCTCCTTTGCTTGATATATAGTCTTTACCAAACTAAAATTTATGTATTCGAGTGCTAATTTTAGGTACATATCTAAAGTCTGTAATTTATCCTATGCAACAAATGTGCCTAATTGAATTTGACGCTTGTAAATTCCAGGAGTTAATCATTCTTCAAAAATGACCATTTTAGCGTTGTTGCATAGTAAATTTCCCTAAGGGATTCAATTCGCTATAAATCTCATATTGAGCACTTACTTAGTTGAATTGAATTTCAAATCTGTCATTTTTTTCTTAATTTAGCTATGGCTTCCTGGCTCAGTAAAACTTCAATGCTTCTATTCGTGGCGAGAGATTTCAAATTGAGTTTATCAACACCTCTATTCGTAGATAGATTGCTACGGATTAAATTAAAACCCTCAAGATCAGCAGAATTTTTATTAACTTTTATAGGTTTTGGCCTGCCTAGCCCTTCATTAAGCGCAATATATTTTAATGAAGAAAGTAGAACGCCATAGCCGTCATATGGTTTCATTTAGAATTCTCTTTTGTATACACCTTAAATTGTAAAAATAACTTTAGGGTTCTTTACACTAAAGCAGTATAAACAATTTTTGAAGTACATTCATTTTCTTTTATGCGAATAAAAAAGAATATTATCCAGTTTCTAATCTATAAATCTATTTTTTAAAATTAATCGACTTTTTAGACGGGAATAAATTTATTTCTTCAACAATAGTACCAAGTCTTACACTTTGAAGGTCAAAAATGATTTTTGCGATATCTTCTGGCTCAATGGCGTTGTTAAAAGCTTCAGCCGGCTCAAAGGTCAGTTTATCAAAAAAAGGGGTTCTGACCATTCCGGGATTTATCAAACAAACCCGCACACCAGATCCACCAGCTTCTTCCTTAAGCGATTGTGCAAAGCCTCTCAACCCAAACTTGGCCGCGGAATAGAGAGTAGCTTTCTTCTTTCCGGTAAGTGATGCTTCCGACCCCATTAAAAAAATATTACCTTGTCCCTTACTTTTCATATGGGTGATCAGAGCTCGGCTAAGGATTATATGTGACAAAAGGTTAACATTAATGAACCGTTCTATTTGACTTACAGAAAAGTTTTCTAATGATTTAAAATCACCGTAACCTGCATTACTCACAAATGTACTTATGCTTGGGTGATTTTTTAGTACTTCTTTAACCAAATCTGTAAGTTTACTACTATCGGAAAGCTCAACATTAATTGGAATATAATCACCACCTTTCCAAATAAATTTGTTATGATTCCGAGCCAGTCCAACAACACGCATTCCATTTCTTAAGAAATATTCTGCTACAGCCCTTCCTATTCCACTGGACGAACCGGAAATTAAGGCGGTTTTCATGAAGGAATCTCAGTTAGTTTAGTGCAACACGCACTGAAAAATTTTTTCTTCCGAAACATATTTGGCTAGTTCTCTTTCTAAAAAGCAGCGCATTTCTATCTCTAAGTGCGAGCCGTAAGAAACAGTTCCATTCTTTTCTTCTAGCGGAAATGCATAAAACTGGTCATTTGGATAATGGCTAACTATTTTTTTGTACATTTTTTTGGGAAACCTCAAAGGTCCAAAACTTACCGAGTGAATATTCTCATCAAAGAGGTCGAGCATAATGTTGGCTATTAGCGTGGAATATTGATCCTCCCAGCCTTTGAAATATATCAAGGGGTCAAATCTAAGGCCAATTTTCCATCCATGTCTAGCCAAATTTTTCAGGGCATTGAGTCTTCTGGCTATACTTGGAGCCTTAAAGTCGAGCACTTTAGAAATTTCATGTGGAGACAAACTAAACGCGATTATGCAATTGGAAATTGCTTCACGTTTAAAAAGTGCATCTACAGCTACGCTCTTTGTTCTAAGTTCAAGATTTATGTCAGGATGTTGGTAAAAAAAGTCCAAAGCTTGATCAGCAAAACCACTTATTTTATCGAAAGCTAATGAGTCGCAGTCATAACCGGAAAAAAAAGTCGCCGAGGCATCATGATTTTCATTCTTTATCACTGAAATAGAATGAAAAAAATCGTCATAATTAACAAAAAGTACAAAATTTGCCGAGTTATACATGCCCTGAAGAAAGCAGTACTTGCAGTCGTATAAGCAGTTATACATATGAGAAAAATAGAAGTTTCTACTCGTATCCATACCAAACCCTGCGGGAATAGGTAAAACAAAGTTGCTGTTTTTTTTTGCTAAAATTAGTTCAGGTTGTTTTTTTTGAAGACGAAAATTTTGATGCCGTTTATTAAATAATTCCTGGTAACTTCGGATTGGAAACCAGTCTGCTCTGGGTAGAGCCTTGCGGACGTGAATAGAGGTCGGATGGTCAAATACCTCTTCTTCAAAATAAATTGTTTCTATCATTGAATTACCCAGCTGTCCGTTTCACTGGAAAGTTGTTTTTCCATGTGGTTAATAATTTGTTTGGGAGAGTACATCACAAATTCTGATACCGCTAAATATTTATTAGGAAATTTAGCCTTCCATCTTCGGTATGTATTTATAAAGACATTTCTATTAGTCACCGAAAAATGGATAGTTTTAAGAATTTCTTGTGCCTCGATCGGGATGTGAATTCGTTTCTTTTCCACTGCAACCAATTTTTCTATTGCATCGGAAATTTCAAAAATCTTTGGTAACTGATTTTCAATAAGGTTTGAGACAGATTTCTTGGTCAGCAAGTTAGAAGAGTGATTAGGGCCATCAGAAACAACTTTAAAGACATATGTCAGTTCATTGCATGAGAAAGAAGTACTTATTTCGCAAAAACCGGCAGCCTCCATGTCGTATAGTGCTGGTTCAGAGAAGTCTTTTTGTGGCTTTCCGACTGTACGCAGCACCTCAGACTTGAGAATTCGGGAAAATCGCATGCCAGGAAAAAACGTATTCCCGGTGTCTTGATATGAAACTTTAATCGCTTGGTATAGCTCACCTTTAGCATCTTCAAAATACCCTGCAATCCCAATGTTAATCCAAGCAGCATAGTTTTGAATAGACAAATAGACTTTTAAAAATGTTGCTGCGGCTCCAGATTTTATAGCCCCAACCCCAGAAATTATTAAAGCGTGTCCATTATCTTGATTTAAATATATCGGGTAAAGTAAATCATTCGAAAAAATTTTCATATTGAAGGCTTCGATGATTGGCACAGCCTCTGCGCGAAGAGCAACCACCCAGCAAAATTCGATACGATTTCTAATCAAACTGTCAATTTCATTACCCCCCATAGTCACTGTGTTACAATAATTCATAATCAGACTTTTTTGCTATCATTTCAGCTGCAAGAACTTCGTTTTTTCTCTTTATCGCTCCATTGATTACTAAACAAAGCTTATTCAAAAGTTCACGGCGAGCCGCATGATAACAAGTTCGTTCAAGTTTTTCATCTTTTAACAGTTTCTCGAGACTGTAAATTCTAAAACGATCCATGCCCCAACATAACTTAGATAGTTGATCCGCATGACCACCATTTTTAATTACTAGAGCTTCTGGAACAAAGTGGACATTTTCATAGGCGCAGTACCTTAACCAAAAATCGTAATCTTCACATACTTTTAAATTTTCATCAAAATAACCAATATCACTAAAAACTGACTTGTGTACCAAGGACGTACTAGGCGAAATACAACACATTTTTAAACACTTTCCAAAAATATTTCCACCCGATTTATGATGTTTTTTCATGGGATTAACCCTAATCCCATTTCTAATCCAAATTTCATCAGTATGAGAAATTCGGCATGAGAAGCTATTCATCTTTAATGATTTTAATTGATTTTCCAGTTTGTTTTTCTTCCAGCTATCGTCCGAATCCAGAAAAGCCACATATTCATGTTTTGAATTTCTAATTCCGATATTTCTTGCTGAACTGACGCCTCCATGGGATTTATAAATATATTTAAGTTTGGTAGTCATGCGGAAAGCGCCGTTAAATCCCAACTTTCGCAAAGCTTCCCATGTGCCATCACTTGATCCATCATCAATAACAATTATCTCGCCTGGTTTGAATGTCTGATTAATTACTGACGAGACACAATTTTCGATTAAATGCGCACGATTGAAGGTGGGTATTACAACGGAAATTGTGGGCAATTAGCTGTTTCCCAGGTCAATTAAAAAGATAAAAAGTGTTAAATCACTACGCGATAAATTTTTCTACGTAAATATTCCAGCATCGCAAACTACCAAAATAATTGCATTTTTAAATTTTCTGACCGAGAATAGAATGACTTGAACTTGAAATGATTAAGGCACTGAAAAAAAATCATTTTTTCTTGCACGTGAACTAGAAAAATGTAATCTAGACCTTATTTCAATGTTGAGAAACCAATAGCAATGCCCCATTTATCTTGAATTTAATCTGCAAGACAAACAAGCTTATTTAACTTGCAATTGGAAGACGGGTTCTAACCAATTCCGTAAACCAGCGCACACCATGTATTAAAGCATCATCGTTAAAATCGTATTTACTACTGTGGAGCGGTGCACTGTCACCGTTTCCAATGTTTCCAAATGCCCCGGGTACAATTTCTAATGCTCTGGCAAAATCTTCTGATGCGCCCATGCGAGCCGCATTGCCATTTACTCGATCAACCCCAAACACTTTTTCTGCAACTTCCAAACAATAACGTGTTGCGTCCGGATGGTTAACGAGTGGAATAAAAACACGCTCATATATGACGTCTACCTCGCAACCGTGCGTCATTGCTACACCGTTCGCAATACGCCTTATATTTTTTTCGATAACTTGACTTATTTCTTGATCAAAGTACCGGCAATCGCCTTCTATACGGGCCTCGCTTGAAATTACATTTTTGATATTGTTACCAGTTATAGATGTGACAGAAACTACAGCGAGGTGAGCAGGGTCAATGATACGAGAGACGACCTTCTGCAATTCGTTAACAATTGAACATGCACAGACGATCGCATCTTTGCATTCGTGAGGCCGAGAGGCGTGACCACCAATCCCGCGGATTACAATATTAAAGCCGTCCTCTGCTCCCATGAACTGGCCAGAGCGAATCTCAAACTCGCCGAGTGGTAGTCCTGGCATGTTGTGTAGCCCATAAATTTCATCAAAACGTATATCCGCGCCCAAACCATCATTGATCATTGCCTTCATCCCTTGACCCCATTCTTCCGCGGGCTGAAATACAAAATGAACGGTACCCTCAAAACCTCCTTCGCTTGCGAGGAGAGCTGCGGCTCCAAGTAAGATCGCTGTATGTCCATCATGGCCACAAGCGTGCATCAGGCCTGGTACAGATGAGGTATATGAAAGGTTCGTGGTTTCATGAATACGCAAACAATCCATATCTGCCCTCAACGCAATTTTACCTCCGTCTTTACCTCGACTTAAAGTCCCAACTACCCCCGTCTTTCCAATTCCCATTTTGACATTATCAAAACCAAATTGAAGTAATTTTTCTTGCACAAATTTTGATGTTTTGTGTTCTTCAAAGCCAAACTCGGGATTTCTGTGCAGATGACGTCTCCAGCTACGCATCTCCATTTCTAGATTAGAAGTTTTCATTGTAATATCCATTAATGGTACTGGAATTAATATTACCCGGGTTCTGAGTGTGATAAAATATTTCTTGAAACTAACTGCCCGGTGTTAGCCATTTCATTTTTCGTCTTTATTTTTTTTATTATTTTTATTTTTTCTTTGCTTCAACTGTTTAGAGTTTCCAACAGAACTTTTTCTAGCTTCGGGACTTAGCATGACAGCTACTGCCCTTAAGTCATTTTGATCTACTCGCTGAAGCCGAGCCTCAGTTTCAATATTGCTTTGGTTGGTGAGTTTTGGTGCCATTTGTTGACGATTATTTTTCAACAGTAAATCGTTTATCAGCTTAAAAGTTGCTGCCGGGTATTTTAAGAAATTTGTAAGCAAAGTTTCCACATTATATAGTTACAATCTTTATGCTTTTGAAATACATAAACTTGGTAATCAGTTTTTAGATTTAACTGTAATTGCGCAATACCAAATATCATCTAACTGATTTTGATGCTTAAATTTTCAACTAAAAAGTAGCTTCACCAGATTGTTTGATTGCTCTAATTTGCACCACAATCTACTAAATAGCGACAAGTATATGCTCAAAAAATAATTTCTACTGAAAAGCACTGAAAATTAGTGTTTCTTTTCTTCCAGAGATAGAAACAACCGTTGTAACCAAGTCAAGCAGCCGAAAAGTGGAGTCTTTCAAAAATGTTTTCTAAGGTCTTTTGGTTTTTAGGAATTTACAATGTTTAAGTTTAATTTTTAAATTTTCTGATCGGCCTAATAAACTGCGTGGCTAACCTACAGCGGAGAGTAATTTTCGGCATATTTTAGAATCAGAACCTGACTGAGAATATGTAAATAGCCCTTCTTACCCCACTTGCCCTACTTATGTCGATTACACAGGCATTTACCCCATTTAAAATACTACGCATCGGTCACGTCCATCTTTACGTATGGTTGCTGCTCCATCACGAATAGAAGCGGCTCTTTTCAACAATTGACTTGAGGGATTTATAGCAGACCTTAATTTTGGACTGGGCAACACGGCCGCAAGAGCCGCAGCTTCTTTAGGAGTAAGATTTTTAGAAGTCGTTCCAAAATGGTGTTTTGCGGCAGCTTGTATGCCAAAAACTCCTTCATCAAATTCTGCAATATTCAAGTAAATTTCTGAAATTCGCCGTTTTGTCCAAATCAATTCCACGACCGGTGTATATAGAGCTTCCACGCCCTTTCTTAACCAATCACGCCCGTGCCACAAAAATAAATTTTTAACTACTTGCTGCGTAATAGTTGAAGCGCCCCCAGATCTCCCATTTCTTAAAACACGCCAAATTTCTTCTAAGTCAAAACCCCAGTGAAGACAGAAGTTTGCATCTTCAGCCGCAATAACAGAGCGGAAAACGACTGGTTTGATTTCGCCAAAATCTACCCATTCAAATTTAATTTTCCCAAGTCGATCCTCTTCCGAAGCCATATATCTAGTAGTTTTGGGATCATTAAATTTGTAAAAAATTACTCCCAATATACTTAAAAATAAAAGTCCAATAAATATAAGAACTACAAAAATTCCAAGAATTCTGACAAATGGCATAATCATAATCAGATCATTACACTTATACCATTAAAATTCTTAGAAAGATATCCCAGTTTAAAACGCTAGCATATTAATACCGCTACTTCCAGCCGTGGTTCAGTATGCGTGATAATTAGGAATAGAGAATAACAGGGAAAATGTGAACTCAGCAACCAATTATTTAAATTGGTTGTTCAGGTTTGTTGTTATTGTGTTCGGATTTTGATGCTTCAGTGATCCTGGTTAAGCCGCGCACCTGATATTTTTTTATCAAAAATTTTAACTTTTGTTTAAACTATACTATGAAGCTATCATGACAATCCGGATTATCAGTCCCGAAGAGACAATTGATAATGCTCTTCGTAAAGCATGCCTTATTTTAGCTGTAGCATGTTCACCAGCTTATTTGATCGCGTCATATCGCGGATTATTTATTGATTTCGTTCCTTTCCACGTGACTATTATTTCCCTTGTATGGCTAGCAATTCTTTTATTATCTCTCAACACTATTAAGTCGACAGCAGCCAGGTACCACTCTATTATTTTGATTTTTTTCATTTTATTCCTTTCTACGAGCGTTCGGAACCAAAGTATTGTGGTTGCAGATGTATTTTTGGTGATAGCTGGCGGTCTCCTTGCATTAAGATATTCACTCTGGACAATATTGTTGTTAGCTAGTGCATTCGGCACCGGAGTTTTTTTTCTCATTGAGGAGTGGGCGATTTTTCCCAATACCCCAATTTTTCTGCACGCCAGTTTACACGCCACTTCATTGCTTCTAACTTTCGTACTATACAGCACGATCAGAAATGTTGTCTCAAAATACCAAGAACTATACGAAAAACAGGTTGAAGCAACCACAGGGCTTCTTGAGAAGAACAAACAATCATACCTGTTAGTGGAAGAAGCTGAAGAAACAAAGGAAGAAGAACGAAACAGACTACGTACAGCAGCCTTCAGTTTGTATTCTCAGATTGATAGGTTAACGGATTTGATTGAGCTATCGCAAAAAGATGCAGATAGTAGCTTACTAAGAAACGCCAAATCTAGACTGGATGAGATTAAATCTGACCTTCACGAGTTTTCCGAAAATGGTAAGTTTATTAGTGGTGAAACAACAGATTTAACAATTTCAGACTTCACACAAGTTGTCGTAAACTTTAGCAGGCCCTATTCGGTTCTATCAGCAGATAGCCTCAATGTTTTAATAATCTCAAAAGAAACTAACGGAGGCTTATTCTACTTCCCGATGAACTTCATAAAGGTATTAGTTCATCACCTAATTGAACATTGTTCTGAACAGTATCAAGCAACAGAACTAAAGTTTGAGTTTCATTTAGCTCAAAAAGCTCGCAGCATGCAGCAAATCAAACTGTCCCTCTTCATCTACTCTGAGAGAGATTTATCTGAAGAAAAATTTTCCAAATTAAACAAAAGAATGGAGGGTAAAAGAAACCTCGACACAGGCGATAATCATACCAGCCTAATCAAAACGGTCTTAAGACGGCTATCTGGCACACTTAAAGCATCGCCAATAGGCAATGCTGCAAGATATGATATCTCGTTTTGGGTTGATTAATACGATTGTTTCAATATCCCTTTTAAAAAAAGAGGTCTACCTTGAGACAAAGTGGGATTATTAGTAGAAGTTTATCTTGCGCGCACTTACACGAACTTTTCTTCAAGCATATTAATCCCTACTTAAAATGTCCCATCATAATTCGAATATTTCTTTAGTACAGTGATTAAAGAGCTGTTGGGATGGTTGAAGGTTTACTGGAAAACTTGATCCGTAAATTATAAAGCAAAAAGTTTTTATAAGACTTTTTTCAAGTCCAGAATCCAATCCAGTCAGCGATTTTCATTCATACATATGGCGAAACTTATTGAAATGTTCAGCAAAGTTTTCTTCAGAATTCTGTCGCATTTCACTACTTATCTCAATCAGGACAGCCTCTTGGCGCGTGTCCCTTCGCTGCTTTTTGGCGGCTTTTACTATCTTCAGATCTGACGTCCGCTGAAGGACAGAGGACATACTTCTGCTTAGGTCCAAACTGTTAGTGTGCGTCTGCATGTCAGCACCTCTTCCATCACCAATATCTGCCTTTAAAAAACGGCCAAATTTACTATTGGTTTAGTTTATGGCGCTAAATGCAGTTGATCGCTTTAATGTTCAAAAGTTCTCAACAGACTGCGATTGCCACTTAATTTCCATTTTTCGCCATAGATCTAAAGTCACTGGAGATCTGAAAATGGACAAACACACAAAACTTTCAGCCTGACTTACTTATGGCAATCTCGCAAAGTCAACTGCCTTTGTTTAAGTACATTATCTTTGAATGGATTTTCATGATAAAGGCCAACTAAAATTAATCAACATCCCAAGCGGTGCCTCACAAGACCAGGAAGCTAGAAGAAGCTTCTGTAGCAATTCCTTCAAAAGTGATTTGACCCCAAACAAAAATTTCTAAAATCTTCAAGTTAGAAATGCTCGGTCGTTAAAGCAGAGGTCGTACCTCAATGATCAGGCAGTTATTAGGACCTTAGGGGAGAACTTGTCCGCGTATAAAGTGTACTAAATTTTAAACGCCAAATGAAGTGTAAATTTACTGCAAAAGTTACAAAAACTTACTATGGTTACATTAAACGGATTGGACACACCATTGGTAATAAAGTGCAGCCAGTCTTTAAAATAAAGAGACCGAAAACTGACCCTGAAACTGCAGCACAAATAGCTATTTTTGAGGTGTGATGCCACATGGGCTCGCTGGATATTTTTCGTTTTCAGAGCAGGTAAAGCCACCGCGTTTTGCGCTAACCCAGATACCACTTTCCAACCAAGTTCTTCCTATGATACTTCAGTACGCGGTTTCAATTCCTCACTTGCCGTATTTAATAAATTAGTCGAAAATCGATC
>MDTB01206227.1_pt1 | contig 14574 bp, 9 predicted proteins | sample 811161 | NCBI WGS metagenome assembly MDTB01 (sample SAMN05326650, study PRJNA326480) | marine metagenome | isolation source: seawater | place: Mediterranean Sea | collected 2009
CAGCGTGATCGAAAACATCACTTGCCACAATTTCACCATTGAAGTCGACATGCAACACCCAGCCAACCCAAACATCAGAAGGTGGAAAAGGAGGCAAAGTTGCGGTGTAACCACTCTCATCCCCGCTTCCTCCAAACATGTAGATGCCGTCAGTCCCTACCTCAAGCCCGTAGAGCTCGTTGCGAATGTGATTGAGGCTGTATCCACGAGGGTTCGCGTAGTCGTTTCTCCACTCAATGGTCCCTTCAACATCCAATGAAATGCACGTGTAGTCATAAGGAAATCCCGCACCTTGTCTAGGGCTGTGGCCTCCATAATAGATTTGCCCGTCGGACCCTGAGGCCAAGTCATACGGAATGACGCTTTCTGTATTTGGCAGGACTGTTGTTGAAATGACTGTTCCGTCAAGAAGGCGCCTTGTCAGCGAGAGTCCTTCGTCGTACATGACACCTCCAGAATACAAATCTCCGTCAGGGCCTTGAATTGTGGCCAGAGCATACTCCGAAGCATTGTTGACCGAAGACCAGATGACTTCTCCATTTACAGGGTCAACCTTCATCACAACTGAACTTCCTGCATATACCACAAAAATGGTGTCGGATTCATCGCCTTGGACAAATCCGGAGGCGTAAAGGAAACCATCTGAACCCACCATCACAGTTCGGAGGCCGTCGTATTGTCCTCCACCACCCGGGTATGAATAAACTTGGTCCCACATCACTTCTCCCGTCAAACCATGAAGTCTCGTCAACCAGCGCTCCTGACTGTTTTGCGCTCCACCTGATACGATGTAGTCTGCATGCCCGTCACCCGGAATCTCACAGATCCCAAATCCGACTCGGTTGTTGATTGTGACCGTCCAGACGAGAACTCCATTCTCGCCATTGACCTTGGTTACACGTGCCAAATCCTCTGGCATAGAAACTGCCACACAGTCTCCCGCAGAATCCACAATGCCACGGTTCACCTTCCCTGCAGGTCCTTGAGTAAACACCTGACTCCACACAACGTCTTCATTGTACCCAGAGGCTGTGGGTACAATTTGAGCGAATGCCACGCAGGTTGACATCACAAATGCGATTGAAATCAAATTCCTCATGTTTTGGAAGGTACTGGAAATGCATGAGTCGTTCGTAAGGCAACGCCTACAATTGTCGTGTTGGCACAAGAAATGTTTGGTCTCAAAATGCTTCGCCAATGAAGAAATAGAAGCCTTGACCCTCAGAAGTGAAGGCCATGTCCAGTCGAGTGTAAATGTCCTTCGTTGGGAAAATCAAAAACCGAAGACCCGCTCCACCAACTGGCAAAAAGTGCTTCCAATCAAAAGAAAAGTCGTCACCAAAAACTTGCCCAGTCGCCATAAACAAACTTGCCCCCAAGCGCTTCGAAAAGGAAAATGGCAATACGCGGTATTCGACCTGACCCGCCACCTGATTTTTGTCGCGGTACCTTCCGAGGTAATACCCCCGCATCAAAGTTTCTCCTCCCATGAGCGCCAGCATGTTGAAGGGAGGGGTGCCCGTGGTCAGTTGACCATAGATTTGAAACGCCAGCACCTTGTTGGCCTGAATCGGTTTGTAAAAACGGTTGTCTGAGATGTAAGACACGAAGTCGAAGTCACTTCCCGTAAAAGCATCATAAGCCAAGAATCCCCACTCGCTGTAAACCCCTTGTCTCGGATTCATGGCGTTGTAGATGTTGTTGTAAATCACCCCCAGACCCAATCCCAAATTTGTTGACCCGGCTCCACCGAACTCGGGGGGCGTAAAATCTTAGGTAGAACTTGTATACCCTACCCCGCTCAAGTTTTGGAAGTCCAATTCGAGGCCGACATACAAGGAGCGCCTCGTTTCTCGCATGATCCGTTCACGGAAGATGAGATATCTCCCCTCAATCATGCTTTGAACTTCTGCAGGACTTTCCCTGCCAATCCCGTGATAAAGCAATGGGAAATTTTGATACCTCGCCTTCCCCAAGAAGAACCACTTGTCCTTGTCAGTGTACAAGGCGTGATCCAACCAAAGACCGTATTGATTCTCGAGGGTATAGAAGGCAAAGGACTTTGTTTCACTCAAGCGATTCGTCAAATCTCGATTTGCGGTGTAGACATACAAACTTGAAACACCAATTTCCCAGTTGGTCTCAGGCGCAAAGGCAAGGGTAGGATAATTGATCAGTTTTGGCGCCGTCGGATCCTCTTCCGCTTCAAAGACACGTTTGATGTAGCGCATGAACACGTTGTCCGATTCAATCGAATTTTGAGCAGACAGTCCAGTCGTGCAACAGACCAATAACGTAAACAGAGTGAGTGCGCGTCCCATGAATCTTGACCAACCGCAATTTGTATTCTTCGTTCATATCAAGTCCCGCCGATGGCTGACAGTGACGATGGCAATGGACTCAAGGTCCGGGCCGGAACAATCGGTGTCACCTGATCCACCCTCCACAGGCCAGACCACCTGTTGTGCGCACAAAAACTGAAGCTAGCCATGCACTATTCGACTGCAACTTTTCTCAACGAGTCTAGCCTTGACGACAACTCCGCTTTGATGGATGCAACGTCTGAGAAATCAGAAATATTTAGATTTTCATTCGGGTCTTCGGCAAGATTGAACAACATTGTGCCCGTGACCCTGGTCCTTGTTTTGTTCCGAAATTCTGTGTAGCTGAAAGCTTCGGTCGTGATGGTTTCACCACCATGAAATTTCGAAAAGCCTGGCCTCTTTTGTGCCTTGTTTTGCCCATCGACTGCAATGCCCAAATCCACCCCTTGAACATGAGGAGGCCTCTCGATGCCCAAAAGCGCACAAATCGTGGGATACAAGTCCGTCAGTTCCACCATTGACGAAACCCTCAGCCCTTTTTCCTGACCTGGCAAACGAATAAGAAGAGGCACTTTCAGAGAGGTTTGAAAATTGGCATGCTTGGCCCACAGATTGTGCTCTCCGAGTTGCCATCCGTGGTCCCCCCAAACCACGACGAGGGTATTGTCAGCCAGCCCACTTTCCTCCAGTTTCTGAATAAGTTGCCCAAACAAGTCATCCACGTAACTCACGCAAGCATGATATCCATGTCTCAAAATCAATTGCATCGAATCTGGCACGTCTAGATGACTTTCACTGGGAATGTCATCATATGCTCTTAATTCACCATATGAGTGCATCGCCTCCTCTGGCGCATGTTTCGGTGCATATCGATTTGTTGCATAACCTATTGAGTCAGGATCATGCAGGTCCCAAAAACGTTCAGGAGCACAAAATGGAAGATGTGGCTTGAAAAAGCCGACTCCCAAAAAAAACGGGTCTTCTCCAAGGGACAGTCTTTCAAGGTCTGAAATGCTTTTCTCCAAAATCAAATCATCCGCGTAAACAGCGGATTCACCTCCACGCTCCGTGGCAGGACCATGGCCCCCTAAAGCCAAAATGCGCGTGTTTTCAGGATTTTGATAATCCCGGAAAATCCGGTCAGGCCTCCATGGCTTCTCACTCCACCCGTCTTTTGAATCCAGGTTCTTGTGGAGAATCTTTCCATTCGACACCGCAGTGTAACCATGAGCCTTCAACCACTCAGCCATCGTTGGAGCCTCCGGTGCATCCTCATCCGCACGAGAAGAGAATGTTCTAAATCGATCTTCATTGGGTCGCAAACCCGTCATCACAGATGCCCGGGATGCCCCGCATACAGGGACAGCGCAAACAGCCCTCTCAAAAACAAAAGCTTCTTGCGCGAACGCATCAAAATTGGGCGTGATTGCTGTTGAACTTCCATAACAACCCAATTCAGGTCTCAAATCGTCGATGGCCACAAACAAGACATTGACAGGTGATGGGACCAGATCATCTGACTGTTGCGGATTTGTCGTGGTATCGTAGTACAACAAAACGAAAAAAACTGAGAAAAAAAGGAATGAAAAGAATCTCATGAAGTCACGCATCAAAGTTTAATTTTAAGCAAAGTCGCCCACACAGCAGTAAGATTGAGCCTTGTTTGAGACGGGGGGTCACTCTATGAGAACGTAGCTGGCACTGAAAGGAGGACAATCGACAACCAGATTATTCGTGTCAATTGGCCAGGACAAAGCAGGAACCTTCCAATACCTCTCTGGCCCACCCGCGGCGTGGGGTCCTGTCTCACCGTTGATGTATGTTTTGCGCGACAAAGGGTCGTCATTGTGCACGAGGTATTGGTATGCTTTCCTCGCTCCCCCCATGTTGACCAATTCAACTTCCAACGTGCGCGCCTTTCTGCTTCCATTTAAGATGACAAGTCCAGCTTCACCTGAGGAAAAACTTGAGGCATGCACCCGCAATTGTGGATCATCTGTAGGACAATCGTAGTAGGTGTCACCAAAACATTTGTCATACATGTAGTAATGATAGAATGAGGGATGTGGCGTCAACTCTGGAACGTCATGTTCCTTGGGAGATGCAAAAATCCCATGATCTTCCCCATCTGCATAGCCATTTGAAATGTCCCACATCATGGCTGAACCGTAACCCTGACGGATGAATTCCCCCAAAGCGTGAGAAACAAAGAGCCCAGCCGAATGTGACACGTTCGTCGCACCATTCCCAGCGCTAATGGTTGCTCGGCTGCGGGTGTTGAACTCAGTCAATGCAATCGGCAGTGGCGGGTCAGACGATTGCACCGTTTCAGCCCAAACCTTGTTGATGACGTCAATGTGTGAATATGCTGTATCCACAGAGGCAAACATTTCTTCAGGACTCAAAACTGCCTTGAATTCGGTGAAGTAGTCGTGTAAAATGATGTAATCGGCAACCTCTGCGACCTCAGGCAGAACCTCTTCATTCCACCGACTTTGAATCGGGTTGTTGGACTTTGGTTTTTGATATCCAACCACACCCACTTTGATGGATGAATCAGCAGCTTTCATTTCCTCAATAAAAGCTCTGCAGTGCTCCCCGTATTTCTTGGGGCTGATGTCTCCGCGGCCTGGGACACTGTACCCAGCCTGCCATGGACCCCAATTTTCATTGCCAATCTCCCAAAACTGAATGCCAAGCTTGTGCTCCACATTGGCATGCCGCACCCAATCTCCAGCATACTCCGCAGCAAGCTGAACTCGTTTGGCCTCCTCTTCTTCTTCCCCGTAAAGCGCATAGGAGTAATTGACACAAACTGACCCTGTCGCTCCAGTGGTCAACAGCAAATCGTAAAAATGCTCGGGACTGAACTTGAAGTTGCCCTCGCGACCCAACTTTGGCGGTGTTTGCCTCCCATTGTTTTTCCAAATCGTATCCGGGACACCGGGAGGACACTCAGACCTTTCTGAGGCATTCCAGAAAAAATCGTTGGAAGCATTTCCACCGGGATACCGAATGACAGAAACACCCATGTCACGGAGTGGCAAAATGAATTCTTCCTTGTCGACATTCGATCGATTCACCCAAATGCCGAGGTTGTTTCCAAAGATGTGTTGACTCACCTTGGTCAGAGGAGTCCCAAAATCCACTGACGCAAATGCATCCGGAGTTGTTTCTGGAGCAGCAACCTGCCTCACATTCTTCGGCAGCTTCGCTTTTTTTGGTTGCCAGTCGTCCAGAAACCAACCAGGGTTGCCATGCATCGGTGGTCGTTGCCCATGCGATGACACCGCGATCACCATTCCCAATGCGAGACACATCAAACCCCGTATGTACGTTGTCTCGAGAATCACTGACAGATGGCTGAAAAGGTGGACAGCAACACGAGCAAATCCGACGTATTCACGCTGCCATCACCATCCAAATCTTCGGGACAATTCTCTTCTACAATCATCGAACAAGAGCCATCGTCAACGTTGGCCGCTGGATTAAAGTTGGCCGCTTCGTTGTACATACAGCCCAAGACAACTGGGGTTTGACAGGAACCATTGTCCGCCACTGCAAAAGGGTCAAATTCGAGAAAATTTGAATCCATGCAGCCCTCGGTGCTGCAATAACCAGGTTCAGCAATGAGAAGCTCATATTGCGATGGAACTGCAATCCCCGTCTGAGCGTCGAGACTGTACGTTGAAACGAGTGCGGAAGACGTGTAGAGTTGGTTGTTCAGTGTGTATGGCTCACAAGAAACGATTGTCTCTGTTTCCAATGCCGAAGCCCTCGAAAAGGCCAAGATCGAGTAAGCAGGTACGGTAAAGATGACCGCACCTGGCTCCAACGTTCCTCGACTCATCATACGTTCCGGAGCCACAGGACCTCCCTCCACACTAGACGGACTGATGCCATTCAACATCACCAATTTGGAAGTCTCGTGCTGCGCACTCAAGACATCCCAATGCACATAAGGTCTAGACGAAGACGGAGAATCCCATGTCACGTTGTGCGCTTGTGAACTGGTATTGATGATGACACCACCGCGTGCCGCGTCGGCGTGCATCGTTTCAACTGCATACACCCCTGGGGTGCCCGTGTTCATCGGTTGTATTGAAACCCCCAAATACTTCTGCAACAACCAACACGTCAAATAGGTGGGTCGAGGAGAGGCGTCAGGTTGGAACGGGCTGTTTTTGGCCAACAAGCCATGGCTGCCCCCGTCTGACGCAACGCCGCTCTGCAAATTCCAAATCATCGACAAATCGAAGCCTTCTTCAATTTGGGAAAGCAGCACGCGTGCGATGAAAAGGGCATTGGCCATCGCCACCTCACGGTTTCCCGTGTTGGAGTTGAACTCTGTAAATGCAAGCGCAAAATGATCTGCGTCCTTCGAGGTGTATTGCGAGACCATGGACCTCACGGAAGCTGCATCCTCCGACACTTCAGACACACTTGCCATCATTTGTGAGTATGAAATGTTGTTCTCGTTGGGACTGAAGGTGAAGTAGTCGTGCACAATCAAGAAATCGGCGTGATTTTGAACCTCGGGCAACACCCCTGCAGTCCAATCGTCGTAATCCTCGTCCAAAGGATAAATGACTGCCCCAAGTTGGATGGATGGATCTGCAGATTTCATTGAATCTGCAAAAACTTGGAACATTTCGCCATACATGGTCCCTGTAATCTGTTCTCCTTCGACCATATACCCAGCCTGCCATTGACCGTAGTTTTCGTTGCCAATTTCCCAGTAGCGGACATTTCTGCCCAACGTCTGATTCACATGACGCACCCAATCCGCTGCATACCCCGCTGCATTCGCCACGCGGTCATCACCAGGCCCGTATCTCGCAAATGAAAAATTGACAACGAGGACGGGTTCTGCACCTGTAGAATCACAAATTTGGAACAACTCATCAATGCCCATGTTGAATGCATCAGGGTCAATCAACCCATCAACAGTCACCACATCGTCCTGCAAAATTGCGACAGGGAGATTGCCATCCCAGAAATATTTGTTGCTTCCATTGCCTCCTGGAAATCTAATGTAGGCCGGTCCGAGGGCCCGACTCCTTGCGATAAGCGCCGTATCCTCAACAGAGGCGTCACCCAAAAAGTGGGGATGAGTGTACCCAAAGTGACTGCCTTTGACAGGCGCTGAAATGCCCTGAGGCGACAGGACATGTTCAGAGGGGCTTCCGTCATTGGGATTCTCCCACAACACTGCAGTGGGTGGATGGAATTGTCTTGTGACAGAAATTGGGAAAACGTCATCGCCCTGACCAAAAAGCACATTGCACGAGCCAGCAATGAGCATGATGAGGCTGAGATATTTCATGTCCAAATGCATCAAACAATCAAAGCGACGTGACTTGGATGGCCTTCGTGACACGCTTACCTTCTTTTCCATTCAAGACCAAAAAGTAAAACCCGGGCGCAAGAAATTGCACGTCGATTGTTGTCTGCCCCTGAATGGCCACACGTTTCAAATGCTGACCTGAGCCAGACAACAAGTTGGCCTCAACCGCTCCCCACGACACAGGTATGTTGACATGCAGTTTTTGGCGCACCGGATTGGGAAAACACGACACATCAGAAATGTTTTGCTCTTGATTCAGACTTTGGGTGTCACTGGAACAAACATGTCCCAAGGGCTGCAATGCTGCACCGTCGATGTAGTATGTGCCTGTTTCCAAGAATTGGATTTTGACAACACGAAGGGCGTCGTAAACCGTAGAATCTGCCGTGAATTCCCAGCAGTATTCGGTCCATTCCGTATCCGTCACAAATGACTCTGCATGAAGGGTCTGATATGGCGCATCAGCGTACGCGGTGGATACATTGAACGCGAGGCCTGGCTCCGTCCCTTTCACCCAAACACTCACGGCGTATGTTGAATCTTGAACCGCTCCAGCTCTGCAACTCGACAATTGAATTGAGGACGGTGCAGCGCCAGGTGAGGTCACTTCCGCGTATGCACAAACCACCCCGTCAAATGAAGTTGCCGGTGTCGCAGCGACAGTTGCTTCTGCATCTTCAGACACGGATACCGTCCACGCATCCAAGGCAGATTCAAAATCTCCATTGCACACGACAGGCATTGGCGGCACCTCTTCAAACCACACATCGTCAATCCAAAAGACACCATTGGATTGAAAGGCAAACTTGGCGAGGCGAACACCATTGATTTCTTCCTGAGAATAAGAAGTGAAGGTGAATTCCTGCCACTCCTCGGTCAACGAGGCTTCCATGTCTCCGAACACCGTGTACGGAGCAGCTTGCAAAGCCGTCTTCGCTTCGAGCACTGCCCCGTTGACATCGGATTTTGCTGAAAAGTGCACCAACAAAGAAGTGGCCCCGGGCATGTAAGATGAACAGCTCGAGAAAATGGGAGAACCATCCTCAATATTCACCGTCAATCTCGCTGATTGCGTTCCTTCTGCGAATTCATTCACATCCAAATCAGCTGCAATTGAGCCATTGTTCTGATTTACAGCCCAAGTATCCAGACCAACCTCAAAATTTCCTTGACAGATCTCAGGCGTGAGTTCCAAAATGTCAATTTGAATGTCGTCAATCATCACCGTGCCCTCCGACAAGAATTTGAATTTGGCCAACCGCACATCTGAAAGCAAATCATCGGCAACTGATCCCGATATTTCATATTGGACCCACTCGGAGGTGAGCACCAGATTTGCTGAAGCATAATTGTTGTAACCCGGTGACGCTTTTGAAATGGTCGTCAACACTTCCACCGCATTGTCAGACTTTGCCCAAAACGACATTCGGTATGTCTGGTTGGCATACATGTCCGAGATGCAAGCACTGAGTACACAGGTACCTACACTCACATCTTGAATGTCAATGACAACGCCAACAGCGCCCTCTGTGGCAGCGACTGCAGATGTATCGAAGGTGGCCACCGCGCCGTTGTTTGCGAAATTCTGCCAATCCGTTAGACCTGTCTCAAAGGACGGGTTGCACACACTGTCCGCCTGAGACCAGGCTGTCGAGATTCCAAGAATCAAGAAAGAAAAAACAACTGCTTTATTCATCACAATAAATTGAATCAAACAATGAATGGATAAGCTATGGAATAAGACCGACAAATGTCTCCGTCACGCGGCTAAATAAACTTTTTAAAACGGCTGACCGAACGTCAAAATAACATAATCGACATCCAATCCATATGTACCGCTTGCCGTTCCGGTTTGACTTACAGTACAATCCAAACGAGAAATTTGATCGAAGTCAATCTGACCATTGAGCGACACATTGTTGCCAGACAAATCGAGCTCAAAATCTGACCACGGGATGCTGATGCGCTGCCACGTGTTGTCGGCATTGACAGCAAGCTTTGTGGTGAACACCTCGTCTTCCCCACTCGTCACCAAACCATCTCCGTTGGAATCTTCAAACAATTTGATGACTGAAGCAGATCCCTCGTAATCACTTCGTAAATGAACATTCAGATACGTATTCCCCAAACTGGAACTCACCAAATCTTGGGGGTCGAGCGGCAACCTGAGTGCACCAAACCACGAACCCGCACCTGCTCCAACGCCGCGCATGTAAGCCCCGCCCTCAACCGCATCCAACGCTTCGGTGACCACGTCAAGTGTTTCCGTGAACTCTCCACTGCTGATGCTGAAAATGGGGTTGGTCTCTTCAAAGGATGCCAGAAGCAAACCGCGATTGGACAAGTCAGGTTGTTCCCACACAAACACTGAATCCAATTTGAAATCGTCCGGATGATCTGGAAATTCAAGCAGACAATGGACCCACTCATTTTTTCGAAAAAACACGTTGTCGCAACCTCCGAACCAAAGCACATCGAGTTCACGCTTTCCTTGACCTTGAAATGCGTACGTCGCTCCTGACGTTTGGCCTGTCAATGACAGGGTGTAGGCCACTGGCAAATTGAACCCACAAGAAAAACGAACCGTATCCCCTTGCTCAAAATGAACTCCATTCGGCATGTTGTGACTGAAGGTTTCTGTAAACTCGAGGTCCCCGTAGAGGCTTTCGAGATCGGGCCCTAGACTCCCCTCTTTCGCGCAACCAACAAAGCACATGATGACAAGGCCGAGGGTCCAAGTTCCGAGACGTGGTGGGGTTGATTGAAGAAACGACATGTCAGAATTTAGATTGAAAGAGAAACAGCACTTTTGAAATTGAACCATCATGGCCCTGCAACGCATCACCAAGCAACCACTTTTGCCATTGCGTTGTCAATTCGGTTCGATCGTTGATTTTCCAGATCACGCCACAAGCGTGAAGCATGTCTGTCACATCCAATGTCGTACGATCAAATCCAGTCACTTCGAAATTGATGTCTCGAATTGCAATGTATTCAAGTCCTTGACATGAAATCCTCTTGGCACCATATCCAATTTGGATGTTTTCACCCACGGCCCAGTCGACACCGAAATCGAATACTGAGGAGGTAAGATCAACTGGATCCAAGAGAGTTTCTGGTCGTTGTGCACTTTGACTTTGCATTCCGCCGTGCATGTTTAAGGACCGATTCCCCGTCCAAAGTGCAGCCAAATCAAAGTGGCCCGCAATGGCATATCCCACGTAATTCCTTCGTGTCAAGGTTCCTTCTGGAGTCAAATCTTGAAGGGCAAAGAGACGGGCAATGACCGACCATGGCTCCTCCGCTTTTCCGTGTTCCAGTTCCATCTCCAACCCTCTGCGATTTGGGGTGGCCATGCCATACGGATTTGCCGTGCCGTACCTCGGATCGAAAGTCATCAGCTCGCGTTGAATCGTACGATTCCAAGGACGACTGCCCCGGGGAACGTATGGGGCAGTCAACAGGTCTCCCTGCGACAGAGCACGATTCCAAGCACCGTTGCCGATTTGTGCAAATGACGATGGTGCTGCATCAAACAAAAGACGCTTGGTCTGTGCTGCTGGTGCCATGTACGTGTCTGAAACTGAACGCGCAGAAGCCGATGCTGTCCACGATGCGCCAAAATCAACCTGGGTTGCCACGTTCCAATACCCCCCTTCTGTAAGTGAATTTGAGGCATTGGGCACCCCATCCAAGCCCAACGTAGTCGCAGTGGACCTTCCAAATTCAGCGTGCCACAGCCACTCCTCGCCTTTCCATTTCACTTCACCCCCAAGATTGGCGACATGACTTCCAACACCATCAGGAACGGTCTTGCCCAGAGAGGCAAAATTCTGCCCGCTTAACGCGGCCAGTATATTGTTTTTTTCCCAAGACAAAGTCGACCCCATGAAGACAACATCTGGCCGAAGCACTTCATCTGAAGCCTGAACGCGCGACACAAAATTTGACGTCTTGAACTGTCCCCCATTCTTCATCAACCAATTGCCCTCAAATTTTGCTCCGCGCAATCTCCATGAATTGGATTCACTGAAATTCTCATAGTTCTGCAGTTTCCGCCATTGAGAGAACAATGCGGACTCTCGAACGGCCCCCTCCGCATTTGAATTCCAGATTGTGAAGGGTGACCCGACCACATCGATGTCGCCGATCTCATAATTCCACCTCGGCGTGAGCTGTCCCGACAGCAAGACTCTCCTCACTTGTGCATAGGATGCGCTTGTGTCAAACAAAGCCAAATTGGTGCCCAATCGAAGTTCAGTATAGATCTCAGCCTTGGAAGTGATTTTTCCCCTCAAGGCCAAATCATAAATGGCATGCGACTCCACATTCACGTCACGGGCAAGGGTATCCTCTGCAGTCAAAAAGCCCACGTCAGAGACACCCCGAGCCAAACCTCCGAGTTCAAACGAGGGATATTGCGCAATTGCTGCGAGTGGAATGCAGATCACCGACAACATCCATGCTCGCAACATCCCATGCCTTAGATCACTCTTTGTAACACCGCACATCAAAACTGTATTTTGAATTCAACTGTGGCCTCCCAACCCTTCAAGCGCAGACCCGCATCAGAACGGTCCTGATATCGCACTCTTTTGCTCCTTAAAAAGAGCGAGGAAGATTTGGTCATGCTGATGTCTACCCCTAAGCCCAAAGCCGTCCCTAAACCGTCCAGGTGCAGAGGGTTCCCCTGTTCGTCCAACCCCTTTTCCTCCGTGTTTTCGTTGCCGACAATGCGCTCGAGACCTGTGTAGACTACGAGGGCTGTTTTCTCATTCACGGGCATGTAACCATCTACTTCGTGGTAGTGCGCACGAACCAACGCAGATCCACCCATCTTCGGAAGCAAAGCCGGTTGCTCTTGGGTGCTCAAAAACTCTCCGAGATAGAACAAAAATGCCGGATTTTTGAGGCTGTTATTTCTCCACTTGGCATTGATTCGAAAGGCATTGTATCCTCTGGGAGCAGAACTTACTTCCTCAGACAGAACGCCTACGCGTTGATAGGCACCTCTGAAAAATGTGGTGATTTCCCCATTTGGACCTGCTTGCTGCTGAAAACGATCGACACGAGACATGTAAAGGCCTGTAACCTTGTGATAAAAGGTGACTTCTGAGGATAGATTCTCAAACTCCCGTGAAATCAGATAACCCAAATTCACGCGAAACGGACCTTGAGCCAAAGTCGTAGTCAGACGAACGGTTGCTCGATTGTTTGCCATCAAATGCATCGGTGTCAAGACTGCGCCAAAGGGCCTGGCTCCGTCTTGAACTGTTGCTCCACTGAACGAGGATGTTTCTGAGCTGAATCCATTCACAGAGGTGTTGATCAGTGCAGAATGTAAATTCACATATTTCGGAGATACTGCGAAGACCTCTACGTTCAATGGAAAACCAATCCATCTTCGAGGCAAACCCAAATTCGTTTGAAACGCGAAACCTCCTTGACGCACTCCCTGAGATGAGATTTCATGACGACCCCAAGCCAAATCGGTTTTCAAGCTCAAGGCTCCCAACTTCCCTTTGTGTGAGGCAGACAATGCCGTCATCCCGTAAGATTCGCCATTGGTCCAAGCATCCAAGCCCCTTGACCTCATTCCTCCCAGTTCGAATCGCTGAAGGCGGTGTTTTTTTGCAATGCGGCCCGCAACAATGTGATCTGGCAAATTGACGATGTTGAAGGGGGTTCTGCCCACGACAAGATCGACACTCATCTGACCGGGCAGGTCTTTTGCAGACCATCGCAAACCGTTGAATTGTCTTTTTCCAAAATCCACCTCTCGCAGGTAATCAGACCTGCTGTGATAATTCTCATGCTGAACACCAATCGGCCAGACGTAGGTCCATGCATTCCGGTCGAACAACGAGTTTTGCACCTGCTTTGCAGAACTCATCAAAAAGTCTCCAAGTTCCACGAATTGAGTGCCACCGTAAGACAATTTAAATTGGCCATAGTCCTTCACTGTTCCAGCAGTCAACACCAATCCCTGCCGTGACAACCTAAAAATTCTGTCATCCACGTCCATCCCGGAGAACGGATCAAACGTCAACAGCTGCAACGCAAGAAAGCTTTCATCCGTAGGTCTAACAGTGACGTTGACATTCAAATTTGGTGCATTGAACTCGTCATCCGCACGCAAAACCAACGGCGTGTTGGAGTCGCCGTGATGGTGGCTCAAGTCCCTGGCATATCCTAAAAAGCGGCAGTACCCCTTTACCTCCACAGGCGTTTTGAACGTCTTTACCCCGGGGGGAACATGGATTGAAGTTTTCGCCATTCTCCGCAAAGAGTCTGGACCCGTATTTTGAGCCTGCAAAAGATGGAACGAGAAAAACATAAGCGCAAACGCAAGGAATACGCGGTTCAAAAAAGAATGAAGGCCCATTCCTTTGCTGCTTGCCTCACTCTGTGCGGGATTTTCGTGGGATGTCAGTTTTCGAACCAAACAGAACCTAAGCCCAATGATGTCCCCTTGACGTCCTCCGTGGTCTGGCTCGTGTGCGAAGACCAATCCCTTTTTATGCCGATGTATGGCGATTCTCTTGCACATATGCCCAATGTCCAATCTTTGGCTGAGGAAGGAACTACGTTTGACCATTTTTTTTCAGTTGCACCTGTTTGTGCACCATCTCGCAGCAGCATTTTGACGGGCTTGCAGCCCTCATTCCTCGGGACTCATCACATGAGGGCCTACCAAAAAACGAAAAACGAAGTTAACAAACACACAGGACTGCCCTTGTACTCGGCACCTGCTCCTGAAGGCGTCAAGGCTTTCACAGAACATCTGAGGATGCAGGGCGTGTATTGCACCAACAACGCCAAGGAAGATTACAATTTCCTCACCCCTCCCCTTGCTTGGGATGCCACGTCCAAGGATGCCCATTGGCGAAACCGTCCGGAAGG
>MDTB01082882.1_pt1 | contig 14572 bp, 14 predicted proteins | sample 811161 | NCBI WGS metagenome assembly MDTB01 (sample SAMN05326650, study PRJNA326480) | marine metagenome | isolation source: seawater | place: Mediterranean Sea | collected 2009
AGGTCATTCTTTTTTAAATAATTATCACTAAGAAACAAAATTGTTCCGGATAAAAGTAATAACAATACCTTAAAAAAGCTCGTGAAGTTGTTAATTGAATAAAAACCGCCAACTACAGGCTCATAAATTGCTTCCTGCCGAAGAACAAAAATTGAGGTCAAAAATAAAAATAATGCTCCTATCTTGTTACTGTTCAGAGAAAAGAATTTTGTTTTAACGTATAGGCATAACACAAGCAAAACTAACACACAGGAGACCAAAAACAATTCTGGTATTATATTTTCTATATTCCCTATCATTTAGTATTTCCTAAGCAATTCTAGTTATAATTTAATGCGCTAATAAGTGATTCTACCGTCGGATTAAAAATTTCAATGATTGGCATTGGACACACTCCAAAAAAGATGACTAAAACGACAAGAGGATATAAACATAATTTTTCCCTGAAAGATAAATCCTTTATTCTTTTGAGGTTTTCTTTTATTAGGTCGCCCAAAATAACTCTCTTGTACAACCAAAGCCCATAACATGCAGAAAAAATTACACCAGATGTAGCAAAAATAGCTGCCAATTTATTTACCTGAAATAACCCAATTAATGTTAAAACTTCTCCAACAAACCCTGATGTCCCGGGCAACCCGACATTTCCTAAAGTAAAAATCATAAAAACAAAAGCATAAGCAGGCATTCTGACGACTAGGCCTCCATATGCTAATATTTCTCTAGTATGTACTCTCTCGTAGACTACACCAACGATAAGAAATAATGCTGCAGATATAAAACCATGGCTTATCATTTGAAACATTGCTCCATCTATTCCTTGCTGGTTGAAAGAAAACAAACCCATGGTTACGAAACCCATATGAGCTACTGAAGAATAAGCTATTAACTTCTTCATATCACTTTGTGCCAAGGCAATGAGAGAGGTATATATAATTGCTCCTACTGATAAATATATAATAAAATTTTGGAAAAAAATTGAAGCCTCAGTAAACATTGGCAAACTAAATCTTAAAAAACCATAACCTCCCATTTTCAACAATATTGCAGCCAAAACCACTGAGCCGCTAGTTGGGGCTTGAACGTGAGCATCTGGCAACCAAGTGTGTACAGGAACCATTGGGAGTTTAACTGCAAATGAAGCAAAGAAAGCTAGCCATAAGAAGGTTTGAATACCGTTAGGAACTAAAAACCCCATAAAATAAAATGGGTCGCTCTGGAAGTCATAAGTCAACAAAATTGTAATATCCGATGTTCCAGAAATGTCCCACATAACAATCATGGCAATCAGCATTAGAATTGAGCCCAAGAGAGTGTAGAGGAAAAATTTAAAAGAAGCGAAAACTCTATCAGCACCACCCCAGATACCTATGATGAGAAACATCGGGATCAGTCCGGCTTCAAAAAATACATAGAACAGAAAAAGATCTAAAGATACAAAAACACCTATCATTAAAGTTTCTAATACCAAAAACGCTATAAGATATTCTTTAACTCTATTTTCGATTGACCAACTAGAGAGAAAAACTATTGGCATAATTGCCGTAGTTAGAATTAGGAGTGTTAAAGATATACCATCTACTCCTAACTTATAATTAAAAAAACCTAACCACAGAGATTCTTCAACAAATTGAAATTCGGTGATTAATGGATCAAATTGCAAATATAATACAACAGTGAGAAAGAAAACAAAAAGTGAGGTTACCAGACTTACTCTTTTTGCATTTTCTGCAGCTTGCTTATTGGATCCTTGAACAAATAGAGCTATTATAAAAGAGCCTAATAGAGGGAGAAAAGTGATTAGTGACAATATAAAATTCATCTAAAAGCCATAAAACGACAATACAAAAAATGACATTATAAGAGTGAAGCCAATTATCATTATTAGAGCGTAATGATATACAAAACCAGACTGAAACCTGCTAGCAAAAGTAACAACACTAGGGATTATTTTTAAAGCTAAACCATGTATTGAACCGTTTATTAAAAAAATGTCCCCCAAATGCCAAAAATACAAACCTAATGATTTAAGGGGACGAACAAATATCCTTTCATAAAGCTCGTCGAAATACCATTTATTGAGAAACAACCTATATAAGATAGGTTGTTGCAAAGCCAACTTCTTTGGTGCTTCTCTATTGATTAAATAAAAATAGTAAGCGAAACTAAACCCAATGACCATAACGAGAAAAGGAGATAATTTAACTAATTTTGGTACGTAGTGAAAATCATGAATAACATGATTTGTTGTTGCAAAAAATATCGAGTCTGAAAAAATTTGATATTTCTCATTTGCGAAACTTGACTCAAAAATACTTCCTAAAAATATCGCACCTAAAGCCAAAAATATTAGAGGTATAATCATTGACAACTCAGGTTCTCTACAGTGATCATAGTACTTCAAATTTCCTCTGTATGATCCAAAAAATGTTAAGAAAATCAGTCTCCAACTGTAAAAACTTGTTAGTAAAGCAGAGAGTACAAGTAACAAAAAACCATAGTATGAGAATGATTTTTTACTAGCAAAGACTCCCTCTATTATTATATCCTTCGACACAAAGCCTGAAAATCCTACATTAACATTAAACATGTCATAGCTTAATGGAATTCCAACTCCTGTAATTGCAACAGTACCTATAAGCATCGTAAAAAATGTGATAGGCAATTTCTTTCTTAAACCACCAAAGTACCTTATATCTTGTTCATGATGCATTGAATGGATAACTGATCCAGCTCCAAGAAATAGTAGAGCTTTAAAAAAAGCGTGAGTAAATAAATGGAACATTGCTGCTTGATAAAAACCAGCCCCAATAGCTGCAAACATATACCCAAGTTGAGAACAAGTTGAATAAGCAATTATTCTTTTTATATCGTTTTGAACGAGAGCAATCGTTGAAGCAAAAAGCGCGGTAACTGATCCGACTATTAGAATAAGATTTGATATATTTGAAGAGTATTCGTAAAGAGCAGAGAAACGACAACACAGAAAAACCCCCGCCGTAACCATTGTTGCAGCATGGATAAGTGCAGAAACAGGAGTTGGCCCTTCCATAGCATCAGGCAACCAGGTATGCAAAAATATTTGAGCTGATTTGCCCATAGCTCCCACAAAAAGAAAAAAACATATAGCGTCTAACACAGTAAGGTTAAAATAGGTGTAAGTGGCAGTCGTTACCTCGTTATTTTGGAAAAACTCAAAAATGTTATCAAACTTAATCGATCCCACCGTAAAAAAAATTAGAAAAATTCCAATCAAAAATCCGAAATCACCTACTCTATTAACTACGAATGCCTTGATGGCGGCAACATTTGCAGATGGTTTCTTATAATAAAATCCTATCAATAAGTACGAAGCAACTCCCACTCCCTCCCAACCAAAAAAAAGTTGCAAGAGATTATCTGCACTCACAAGAACTAACATTGCAAAAGTAAAAAAAGACAAATAGGCAAAAAATCTAGGTTGATAAGTGTCAGCGTCTCCCCAGTTATGGTCATGCCTCATGTAGCCAATTGAATAAAGATGAACAAGCGCGGATACGCTTAGTATAACGACAAGCATAACTTTTACCAAAGTATCTGCTTTTAGAGACCAATCGGCAGAAAAGCTATCAGAGCTAATCCAATTAAATAGAAGTGTCGTCTCATTGCTAATTTCTAAAATATTTAAGAAAATGAGCCAGCTGAAAAACGCTCCAATCAAAGTAATAAGGGTAGAAAAAACAATGACATTTTTTTCACCAAAAAGCTTATAAAAAAAACCGCTAACTATGGCGCCTATAAGTGGGGCTAAAACTAAAAATTGTATCAATTTTAACCTTTCATTGAACTAGCTTCGTCTATTAAAATAGAATTCTTAAGTCTATAAAAACAAACAAGTATTGCTAGTCCGATAGATGCTTCAGCGGCTGCAACAGTAAGCACAAACATTGTAAATACTTGGCCTACCATGTCATCAAGAAAAACAGAGAAGGCAACAAAGTTTATATTGACAGAGACCAGCATCAATTCGATTGACATTAAAATAATTATTACATTCTTTCTATTCAGAAAAATCCCAAAAATTCCAATGACAAACAAAATCGCAGCAACCGTAAGATAATGCTCTAAACTGACCATCTATATACCCTCATTAGGCTTTACATCCTTAATCTCTATGGAGGTCTCAGGATCACGAAAAATCTGAGTGAGAACATCTTGCCTTTTTACATCAGGTTTTTTTCTTAAAGTTAGAACAATAGCCCCAATCATTGCAATTAAAAGTATTATACCTGCAGCCTGAAAAACCAGGAAGTAATCGGTATAAATAACTTTACCGAGAGCTAGTGTATTTGAGTCATTAAGATCAGTAGGAGATATTCTATTTTCTGCATATTCTTCTTTAAACTCCCATGGAATTAAAGCCAAAGAGAGTTCAACAAAAACTACTAACCCTATTAAAAGCCCAAATGGTAAGTATTGAGCTAAACCTCTTCGTAAACCTGTAAATGAAATATTGAGCATCATAACTACAAATAAAAAAAGCACTGCTAGAGCACCAACGTATACGATCATGAGAATTATTGCTAAAAACTCAGCTCCTAGTAAAATAAAAAATCCTGCAACTCCAAAAAAAGCAAGAATTAACCAAAGAACGGAATGTACAGCATTACTTGCAAAAATCACAAAAATACCAGCGGTTACTGATAAAATAGCAAAAAAGTAAAAAAAATATAATTCAGTCATTCAATCGATATCTCATCTGTATGGAGAATCTAGCCTAATATTTTCGGCGATTTCATGCTCCCACCTGTCACCGTTATCTAGCAGTTTTTCCTCTGTGTAAAATAGTTCTTCTCTCGTTTCTGTAGCAAATTCAAAATTAGGACCTTCAACTATAGCGTCAACGGGACACGCTTCTTGACAAAACCCACAGTATATACATTTTGTCATATCAATGTCGTAACGAGTTGTTTTTCTAGAACCGTCCTCTCTTACTTCTGCATCTATTACTATCGCTTGAGCCGGACATATAGCTTCACATAACTTACAAGCTATACACCTTTCCTCACCGCTTGCATACCTTCGCAATGCATGTTCACCTCGAAACCGAGAAGATATAAACCCTTTTTCATTAGGGTAATTTATTGTGGCCTTTTGCTTAAAAAAATATTTAAAAGCTAACCTAAAAGCTCCAATAAAGTCTAACAGAAGAAAATATTTTAAAAACCGTTTAAGTTCAATTTTCATAGTTTATCTACCACCTAGCGTAATTTAACAAATTAAAGTGAGCCATAAAAGATACAAAAACTACCCAACCAAGAGACATTGGCAACAAAACTTTCCAACCAAGACGCATAAGTTGATCATATCTATATCTAGGGACTAAACCTTTAATAAGAGAAAAAATAAAAAAAACAAAAAGCATTTTACTGACCATCCAAAAAAATCCATCTGGTAAGAAAGGAACTGGTGATAACCAACCTCCAAAAAATAAAATGGTAATTAAAGCAGTCATTAATAACACAGCACTTAACTCCCCAATCATAAACAAAAGATAAGGGGTTGAAGAATATTCAACCTGATACCCAGCAACTAACTCTGCTTCTGCCTCTGGTAGGTCAAATGGAGGCCTATTAGTCTCAGCCAAAGCGGAAATAATGAAAAAAATAACCATCGGAAAATGTGGGAGCCAGAACCAATCAAGGAAACCCGATTGACCCTTTTGAGCCATTACAATACCTGACAAGTTTAATGTTCCCGCTGAGATGATAACACCTATAATTATAAATCCAATCGATACCTCATATGATATCATTTGCGCAGCTGACCTCAAACTACCCAGAAAAGGATACTTAGAATTGGACGCCCATCCCCCCATTATCACTCCATAAACCTCCAAGCTCGAAACTGCAAAAAGGTATAAAATACCTATGTTAATGTCGGAGATAACCCACCCTTCATTAAATGGAACAACCACCCACGCTATTAGGGCCAATACAAAGCTTATCAATGGAGCCAATAGAAAAACTACTTTATCTGACTCAGTGGGGATTATAACTTCTTTGAAAACATGCTTTAGTAGATCAGCGAAACTTTGAAGTATTCCAAAAGGTCCTACGACATTTGGACCTCTCCTAAGTTGAAGCAACCCCCAAACTTTTCTTTCTCCATACATAATAAATGCTAAACTCGTTAAAACTCCAACTAAAACCAAAACACACTGAGCAAACACAACAAAAAAGAGTCCTAAATTTGTATCAAAAAACTGCATTAACCTACCTTGTCTAGTAATATATTATTATTTCTTATTTTCGACAATTCGGCCATGGTGCTACTTGCCCTACAAATTACATTTGAAAGATAAAAATCTTTTTTGTAACAATTTATTATATCTTTTGATTTTAGTTTTACCGGCTTATTAGGCTTCTCCAAGGCACTCTTTGTTTGCGTACCTGAGTTCGAGAAGATAGGAAAAGAATTGAAAATCTCTTTTCTTAGCTGATACATTGAATTCCAATTTACATTTAAGCTGCATTCACTCAGTAAAGCTCTAATAATCTTCCAGTTTTCCCTAGCCTCTCCTGGTGGATTAATCGCTTTCTTTGAAAGCTGAACCCTACCTTCCGTATTAACGAACAGGCCTTCTTCTTCTAAGTAGCAAGCAGATGGCAAGATTAAATCCGCTTTTGATGCTCCTTTATCACCATGACTTCCTTGATAAATAACGTATTTCTCTGGAGGAACAGTAACGTCATCAGCTCCAATCTTGTAGAATACATCGGACTCACTGATAAGTTTTTGATAATTTGTTTCCTCACCAAAACCTAAATCTAACGCCCCAACACTACTAGCGTTCGGATGTAACATTAATAGTTTGGCTTTCTTATGCTCTACTACCCATCTTATAGAATTGAAGGCTGGATCCACATACCGGTTAGACAAAAACCCATACCCTATAATAATCAGTGCTTTTCTCCAAAAGGAATTTTTGTTTTCAAATCGCTCTAGGAAACTTTGCAAGTTATTAAAGTTATCGCCAATCTCACTCACCGAGTAAGTAAGAGGATCAGGTTTTCCAAGCCTAAAAACTTTAGCTCCTTTCAACCAAGCTTTCCTAATCCTTGCGTTGACTACTGAAGCCTCAACTCTTGGGTTAACTCCTAAAAGTACTATGTTCTCTACTTCATCAATATCTTGTATCTTTGAATTACCAACATAAGCAGATCTGTTTTTGAAAGAAATATTTAAGTCAGTTTCTTCTGTAATTTTATAAGAATTTAATTGGTCAGCTAAAATTTTAGCAGAAAAAAGAGTTTCGACACTAGACAAATCACCCGCAACGAAAGTTGTCTTGAGAGACATTATTTTTTCTTTGGCAATTCTTAACGCATCCTCCCATGAAGTGGTTACTAGCTTCCCCTCGATCCTTTTATAAGGAACGTCTAGTCTCTGAACCCTAACGCCATCCCAGACAAACCTTGTTTTATCAGATATCCACTCCTCATTTACTGAATGATTTTCAATAGGGATTATTCGCATGATCCTGTTACCTTTTGAGTCAACTCTTATATTTGAGCCAACTCCATCCATAACATCTATTGTTTCGGTCTTTTTTAATTCCCAAGGTCTCGCAGTAAACGCATATGGCTTTGAGGTTAGTGCTCCTACAGGACAAAGATCGATTATGTTACCTTGCAATTCACTGTGTAATGTTTGATTTAAATAGCTGACAATTTCTGAATCTTCGCCTCTTCCGGTCTGACCCATTTGGTCTATCCCGGCTATTTCAGTCGTAAACCTCACACATCGAGTGCAAGAAATACACCTAGTCATATGCGTTTCTACTAAAGGCCCTAGATCAAAATCATCCATAGTACGTTTTTCTTCTTTGTATCTAGATGAACCTAGTCCGAAGTGCATTGCTTGATCTTGAAGATCACACTCTCCTCCCTGATCACAGATCGGGCAATCAAGAGGATGATTGATCAACAAAAACTCCATCACACCTTTTCTTGCCTTAACCACCATTTCTGAGTTAGTTAAAATATTGGGAGCCTCACCGTTAGGACCAGGTCTTAAATCCTTCAATTGTATGGAACAAGATGCCGTTGGCTTTGGTGGACCGCCCACAACCTCAACTAGGCACATTCTACAATTTCCTGCTATAGAAAGACGTTCATGATAGCAAAAACGAGGTATCTGTATCCCAACAATCTCACAAGCCTGTATTATTGTTAAATCTTGATTTAACTCATACTCATTTTTATCTATTAATATTTTTCTAGTTGAAGTCATTATCTGTAATCACTCAGCTGCAATTTTATTGTTGTTGTTAGATTTTATCCGGTCTTCTATTTCCTCTCTAAAATGTCTAATGAGACCCTGAACCGGCCAAGCTGCAGCATCACCAAGAGCGCAGATAGTATGCCCTTCAACTTGTTTTGTTATTTCAAAAAGCATATTTATCTCTTCTATATTAGCATCGCCTTTTACTAACCTTTCCATGATTCTCATTATCCAACCTGTACCCTCTCTACAGGGAGTACACTGCCCGCAACTTTCATGTTTATAAAACTTTGATAATCTCCAGATAGCTTTTACTACATCCGTAGTTTCATTCATAACTATAACTGCGGCTGTACCTAAACCTGATTGCTGATCTTTTAGCCAGTCGAAATCCATTAAAGCCTCATCACAAACAGATTTAGGGATAAGTGGAACTGATGCCCCCCCTGGGATAACAGCTTTTAAATTATTCCAACCCCCTATAACGCCATCGCAATGTTTTTCAATCAATTCTCTTAAGGGGATTGACATCTCCTCTTCTATAACGCAAGGGCTATTTACATGCCCCGATATTGCAAACAGCTTAGTACCATGATTATTTTTTCTGCCAAGACTAGTAAACCAATCATGCCCTCTCCTGAGGATTGTTGGGACTACAGCTATTGACTCCACGTTATTAACTGTTGTTGGACACCCATATAGACCTGCTCCAGCAGGAAAAGGAGGCTTCATTCGTGGCATTCCCTTCCTTCCTTCTAAAGACTCTAAAAGGGCAGTCTCCTCACCACAAATATATGCACCGGCTCCATGATGGGTATAAATATCGAAATCCCAACCCGATTTACAAGCATTTTTTCCAATGAAGCCTTTTTCATAAGCCTCATTTATTGCTATCTCTAAAGCCTCTCTTTCACGAACATACTCTCCTCGCAAGTAGATGTATGCGCTTTGGCATCCCATTGAATATCCTGCCAATAAACACCCCTCAAGCAAAGAATGAGGCTCATGCCTTAAAATTTCTCTATCTTTACATGTTCCGGGTTCTGATTCATCAGCGTTTACAACTAGGTACTTTACCTTTTCACTAGATTTAGGCATAAAAGACCATTTTAAACCAGTTGGAAACCCAGCCCCTCCCCGTCCTCTCAACCCTGAAGCTTTTATTTCTTCTATAATCCACTCTTGATCTTTTTGTATAAATTTTCTTGTTTCAGACCAATCTCCTCTTTTCATCGATCCTTTAATTGACCTATCCTCAAAGCCATAAATGTTACTGAAGATTTTGTCTTTCTCCTTTAACATATCTTATTATCCCTCAAACTTTTCTACAGAGGCGTTTTCGTTTGAAAACTTCACCTTTGAAAGCTTCTTTGTTTTAGAAGCTGGTTCAGACGAAAACCTGTTAATAAAAGATCCAGGGTTTATCGACTTTCCATCGTCAATCTTGTCAATCAAATCGTTGAAACTAATTTGATCAAGGTCTTCGTAATAGTCCTTTCCAATTTGGACAACTGGTGCATTGGCACAACCACCTAAGCATTCTACTTCTTCCCAACTGAAGGCTCCATTTTCAGAAACGGTAAGTGGGGTTTCACTTATCCTCTTCTTACAGACTTTTAACAGTTCTTCAGAACCTCTTAGCATACATGGTGTTGTTCCACATACCTGAAAATGAGCTTGTGAGCCAACAGGCTTTAAATGAAACATAAAATAAAAGCTAGCTACCTCTAAAACTCTTACCGGAGCCATTCCAAGAAAATCAGCTATGAATTCTATTGCTGGCTTCGAAACCCAGCCCTCCTGCTCTTGTGCCCTCCACAACAACGGAATAACAGCGCTTGCCTGTCTACCTTTTGGATATTTTTTTAATTGTTTTTTTGCCCAAAGTAAGTTTTCTTTACTAAATTGAAAGCTATTTGGTTGGTCTGTTGAAAGTCTTCTTAGCATCAGCGATCAATTTCTCCAAAAACGATATCAAGTGAACCTAAAATAGCTGACACATCAGCTAATTGGTGGCCTTTAGTTATTCTTTCCATAGCAGATAGATGAACGAACCCAGGAGCTCTAATTTTTACTCTGTAAGGCTTATTTGATCCATCAGATACAAGAAAAACTCCAAACTCGCCTTTTGGGGCTTCTATAGAAACATAGATATTACCCTCAGGGACATGTATACCTTCAGTATATAGTTTGAAATGATGGATGAGCGCTTCCATAGAGTTTTTCATATCATTACGATTGGGAGGAGTAAATTTGCCTCTGACTAAAACATCTTCTCCTTTTGAGGTATTCAATTTCTCTACCGCCTGATCAATTATCTTAATACTTTCTCTCATTTCCTGTATTCTTAACAAATAGCGGTCATAACAGTCTCCGTTTTTTCCTACAGGAACAAAGAAATTATAATCACTATACGTCTCATAAGGCTGAGATCTACGCAGATCCCAGGGAACACCAGATCCTCTCAACATTACTCCAGAAAAACCTAATTCAATTGCTTCGGCTTTAGAAACCACGCCAATATCAACATTTCTTTGTTTAAATATTCTATTTTCAGTTAACAGTCCCTCTAAATCATCCAGTCTCTCAGGAAATGACTTTGACCAAACACTTATATCATCTATCAGCTCTTGAGGTAGATCTTGGTGAACTCCGCCAGGCCTAAAGAATGCTGCATGAAGCCTAGATCCACTAGCCCTTTCATAAAACTCCATCAGTTTTTCACGTTCTTCAAAACCCCAAAAAATTGGAGTCAACGCCCCAACATCCATGCCTTGTGTTGTAACATTCAATAAATGGTTCAACACTCTGCCAATTTCGCTGTAAAGCACTCTTATATCAGATGCTCTCTTCGTAATTGAAATATCACACAATCTTTCTATCGCTAAGCACCAAGCATGTTCTTGATTCATTGGGGCGACATAATCCAATCTATCAAAATAAGGTAGGTTCTGAAGATAAGTCTTTGTTTCCATCAGCTTCTCTGTACCCCTGTGTAATAAACCGATGTGAGGATCAACCCTTTCAACAATCTCTCCGTCTAATTCTAAAACCATCCTTAAAACGCCATGGGCTGCAGGATGCTGTGGACCAAAATTTATGGTAAGGTTTTCTTTTTTATGAATCTCTTTATTCATTTTATTTCTTAATTATCGTTTCTTTTAAATATTTCTGGGTTTTCCCAAGGACTTAGAAAGTCAAAGTTTCTGTACTCTTGAACAAGAGAAGTAGGTTCGTAAACGACTCTTTTTTGTTCCTCGTCGTAGCGTACTTCTAGAAACCCAGTTGTAGGAAAATCTTTTCTCAACGGATATCCCTCAAATCCGTAATCAGTCAAAATACGCCTCATGTCTGGATGCGACTTAAATTTTATTCCATACATATCAAAAACTTCCCTCTCAAACCAGCCGGCGCACTCAAAAACTGGAGTAATTGACTCAACGAGTTCGTCATCCAAAATAGAAAAAACAATTCTGCACCTTATATTTTCTTCCATTGATAAAAAATGGTAAACCAAATCAAACCTTTTTTCTCTATCTGGATAATCTACGGCTGTTATATCTATGAGTGATTTGAATAACAATCCTTTTTTCTCCTTCAAAAAAGTGACCAAATCAATAACATTATTCGGTAAGATTCTAATTATTAAATGAGTGGCATCATGGTCGAATCCTATTATGGAGTCCGGCAACTCATCTTGAATTAGAACTGATAAATCTTTAATTTTATTCATGTTACCTAGTAATTGTCCCAGTCCTTCTGATTTTCTTTTGTAACTGAAGTATTCCATAAAGTAGTGCTTCGGCGCTTGGAGGACATCCTGGAACATATATATCTACTGGCACAATTCTATCACAACCTCTAACAACTGAATACGAATAGTGGTAATAGCCCCCTCCATTTGCACAACTGCCCATAGATATCACATATCTGGGCTCGGGCATCTGATCATACACTTTTCTTAATGCGGGAGCCATCTTGTTTGTTAGTGTACCGGCAACAATCATCAAATCAGACTGGCGCGGACTCCCCCTAGGGATAGCACCAAAACGCTCGAGGTCATATCTTGGTATCGAAGTATGCATCATTTCTACGGCACAGCACGCCAAACCAAAAGTCATCCAATATAAGCTTCCTGTTCTGGACCAATTTATAACATCGTTCACCGTAGTAAGCACATATCCTTTGTTATCCAAATCAGCTAAACTCACATCTTTCCCTGAAAGACCTGATCCATTATCCTCTAAAGTCACTCCCATTCAAGAGCACCTTTCTTCCACTCATACAAAAAACCTACTGTCAGAATAAAAAGAAAAAGCATCATCGACCAAAAACCCAAATTTCCAATATGCTGAAAGCCAACAGCCCATGGAAACAAAAAAGCCACTTCTAGATCAAAAATTAAAAATAGTATCGCAACAAGGTAAAATCGAATATCAAACTGTTTTCTTGCGTTTTCAAATGGCTCGAAACCGCACTCATATGCCGAGTTTTTTTCTCCGTAAGGATTCCGTTTTGCTATTATAAGGGCAGACAAAATGAGTAGTAATCCCATTCCAAGCGCCAATCCAAAAAAAACCGCCAACGGAAAATATTCCATAAAGTAATCTGACAAAATTCTCCCCTAGCCTAAAACTCATCACTTTCTGTTTAACTTATACTTACTGTATTCACAAGTATAGTGCAAATTTGAAATGATCAAAGATTTTAAAGATTAATTTTCCTTAATAAAACCTGAAAATTTTAACAAATTGCTTTTTATCCCTTAACAACATTTAAATCACCTGAGTTCATCACGTGCCCTATCTCTTGCTTGGATTGTAAGATTGGCAGATCCAAGTATTTGAGCGAGAGTTCTGCTATATAGGGAAAGAGGTTGTGTAGCAACAAATATCACATCATTCGGGTGCATTTTGAAAGAATTTGCTAAAGTAATCCTTGAAGGATTTGTAATATCTAAATGATATGCATATGTAATTTCATTTTTTTGCTCTCTTAAGACATATACTTGACTGAAATCGGAGGTAACTTTGTTTAGAATATTATTATTAAATAACAACTCTGATAAAGATGGCCTCTGTGAGTAATCGATACCAATGGAGGTTTGAGAACCAGTTTCTCCAACAATAAAAACGTACTCTTTCCTGTATAATATTGGCATCAAAGATATTCGATCCCCTGGAAAAATTCTTATTTTTCTACTATTCGACAATTTGACTTGAGATAGTAACGCTTCATAACTTGCTTCGCCTCTCACGATTTTGACACGAAAATCAGCTACTTCCGAGCCATATTTGTCTTTTGTGGTTCCCAATTTTAATAAAACTTCAGATAAATAAACCGGAATATTAGTGTAGGGGATAGAGGTAAAGCTTTGTTTATCTCCCTCTACTGAGAAGGTTATTTTTTTACTGTTAAATGCTGTGATTGAAAAGCCAAAATTGGTAGTATTTTCTCCCACAAGGGCTCTACTGGTAGCAAAGGCCTTTTCAAGATCATCTTGAGTTGTATCTGCTTTTATCCTCCCTAGACCTAATATATTGATAAATCCATCTTCATTTACCACCACTTTCCCAGATACAACCTCTTTCCTCTCTCCATAAGTACTAAGCAACTGGGTCCATTCGATAACATCCCCGGGTCCTATTTTATATTTCCCAGGGGTATCTCCTACAGGGAGATTTAATTCAGAGTATTCTTTCAGAAAAACTGGTCTTGCAGGACGATAAAAATCTCCAATATCTACTAACTGTCTTTCATATTCAGAACGATTTGCCTTTCTAATATTTTTTGTATTAAGAGCTATTAACTTTACAGTCTTTTCTTGTTGTTTTTCCGCTCTCTCAGGTCTAGAAAAATTTTTTAGTTCGATGGGAAAATAAGCTCTTCCACAACTTGTTAATAATATTGCGCCTACTGCTAAAAAAATAAACTTTGCCACAAATTTAAATCTTAAACCCACTATAAATCCTATCCTATTAAAATTATGCCAGCGCACTTGTTTTTGATGGGAGAGTCACCAGATACATATTTAAGTAATTCACTTTCGCGAACTTTTCCTAACAAACCCACAACAACAAAAAAATCTGTATTTCTAATAATCTCAAATTTTTCAAAATCCTTAATACCAACTCCTGGACAAATTACCGTTTTTTCAAATTGATTGTTATCAAAGACCGAATAACTACCTGATCCTTCATCGGAAAACTTAAAATCATCTGCTAAACTTACATATTTTTGATCATCTATTTTTTCCCCAGTTTTTGCAATTTTTATTCTATTACTTTTGTTTTTGAAGCCCAAAAAT